>Ga0209051_1000144_pt1 | contig 134811 bp, 134 predicted proteins | sample AraplaCvi_mMS_r2_2_FD_184286 | JGI IMG/M metagenome (GOLD analysis project Ga0209051, IMG submission 184286) | Arabidopsis root microbial communities from North Carolina, USA - plate scrape MF_Cvi_mMS_r2 (SPAdes) (version 2) | ecosystem: Host-associated > Plants > Roots > Endosphere | place...
CAAGCGCCACAAGGGCATCGGCTGGGACCAGAGCCCGCTGTTCAAGAAGATCTACGAGGCCGAGTACGGCCAGTTCGGCGGCGAGCCCTTCGGCGCGCTGATCGGCGACTTCCATTTCGACCACAGCCCGCCCGACGTCGAGATGCTCGGCGAAATGGCCAAGATCGCCGCAGCCGCGCACTGCCCCTTCATTGCCGGCGCATCGCCCACCGTGATGCAGATGGACTCGTGGCAGGAACTGTCGAACCCGCGCGACCTCACCAAGATCTTCCAGAACACCGAGCACACCGCCTGGCGGTCGCTGCGCGAGTCGGAAGACGCGCGCTACATCGGCCTGGCCATGCCGCGCTTCCTGGCGCGCCTGCCCTACGGCGCGCGCACCAACCCGGTCGACGAGTTCGAGTTCGAGGAAGAAACCGACTCGGCGCTGCACAACCGCTACACCTGGGCCAACTCGGCCTATGCGATGGGCGTGAACATCAACCGCTCGTTCAAGCAGTTCGGCTGGTGCACGTCGATCCGCGGCGTGGAATCGGGCGGCGCGGTCGAGAACCTGCCCACCCACACCTTCCCGACGGACGACGGCGGCGTGGACATGAAGTGCCCGACCGAGATCGCCATCAGCGACCGGCGCGAGGCCGAACTCGCCAAGAACGGCTTCATGCCGCTGGTGCACCGCAAGAACTCCGACTTCGCGGCCTTCATCGGTGCGCAGTCGCTGCAGCAGCCGGCCGAGTACTACGACGCCGATGCCACGGCCAATGCCAACCTGGCGGCGCGCCTGCCGTACCTGTTCGCATGCTGCCGCTTCGCGCACTACCTGAAGTGCATCGTGCGCGACAAGATCGGTTCGTTCCGCGAGCGCGAGGACATGGAGCGCTGGCTCAACGACTGGATCATGAACTACGTGGACGGCAGCCCGGGCACGTCGTCCCAGGATACGAAGGCAATGAAGCCGCTGGCGGCGGCCGAAGTCCAGGTGGAAGCCATCGAGGACAACCCCGGCTACTACGCCGCCAAGTTTTTTCTCCGGCCGCACTATCAGCTCGAAGGGCTGACGGTGTCATTGCGGCTGGTTTCGAAGCTGCCATCCAACAAGAAGGACAGCAGCTAGTTCAACGGTGTCCCGCAATCGGGCATATATATAACTCTGGGGGTTAATCATGGCAGTAGACATGTTCATGCGCGTCGAGGGCGCGAACGGCGAATCCAAGGACTCGAACCACAAGGACTGGACGGATATCAAGTCGTTCGCATGGGGAGCAACGCAGCCTGGCAACATGGTCAGCGGCGGCGGGGGCGGTGTGGGCAAGGCGAGCTTCAACGACCTGCAGGTGCTCGCGCGCATCGACAAGGCGGCGCCGTCGGTGATGAAGAACTGCGCGAGCGGCAAGCACCTGAGCAAGGTGGAGGTGTCGGTGTGCAAGGCGGGTGGTTCGCAGATCGAATACACGCGCGTGACGCTGGAAGAAGTGCTGGTCACCTCGGTGCAGTACTCGGCCGAGCAGGGCGGGGATGCGGTGCTGGTGCAGTTCGCGTTCCAGGCGGCCAAGGTGAAGCAGCAGTACTGGGAGCAGACCGACAAGGGCGGCAAGGGCGCTGAAACCGTGCTGGCCTGGAACATCAAGGAAAACCGGGAATCCTGATTTCCCTTTGCCTTCCTGCCCGCGCGGCCTCGCCGAAGCCGAGGTCCCGGGCCTTCCGGCCACGGCTCTTTCCATGAGCCCGACGACCAGGGGGATCCCATGCCAACAGGTTCCGCGCCGCTGGCGCGTGTTCTCAGCGTTTCATCGTCGGCCATGCCCACGCTGGGTGGCGAGCCGGCGCTGGAGCCCATCGCCATCGAAGGCGACGAAGGGCTCAGCAGGCTGTTCCGCTACACCCTGACGCTGGCCACTCCCGAGCAGCCTGGCTACAACGAGCGCCAGGCCGCCAACGTGGCCATCAAGCAGCTGGTGGGCGAGCAGCTCACCGCGCACATCGTGCTCGATGGTCGTCCCGGCAAGGGCCCTGACCAGCGCCACATCTCGGGCCTGGTGACGCGCGTGCGCTTCCTGCGCCTGGAGAACCGGCGTGCGCTGTACGAAGCCGTGATCGAGCCCTGGCTCGCGCTGGCCACGCGCACCAGCGACTACCGCATCTTCCAGAACCAGAACGTGCTGGACATCGTGCGCGAGGTGCTCGGCAAGTACGGGCTGCCTTTCGACGTGCGCGCCACCCGCAGCTATCCGCCGCGCGAGTTCCAGGTGCAGTACGGCGAGAGCGACCACGACTTCGTCGCGCGGCTGCTGCACGAGTGGGGCCTGTACTTCTACTTCGAGCACGAGGAGAGCAGCCACAGGCTGGTGATCGTCGACGACATGGCGTCGCACCAGCCCTTCGCCCATGCGGGCTACCAGCGCATTCCCTTCCATGCGGCCGAAGCCACCGTGCGCGAGGAGCACTGCGACCGCTTCAACGCCTGCGAGGCGCTGCAAAGCGGCCGCTGGGTGACCAGCGACTTCGACTTCAAGCGCCCGAAGGCCGAGTTGCAGCAGGTCAGCGCCATGCCGCGCAAGACGGCGCAGGCCACCTGGGAGCGCTACGGCTGGCCGGGCGACTACGTGGTCGAGTCCGAAGGCGAGCAGCTGGTGCGCACGCGCATGGAAGAGACCGGCAGCCAGGGCGAGCGCGCCAGCGGCGCGGGCAACCTGCGCGCGGTGGTGCCGGGCTGCCTGCTCACGCTGGAGCGCCATCCCCAGAACGAGTCGAACCGCCAGTACCTGGTGACCGACGCCCGCCTGCGGCTGCAGGACGTGGGCGATGCCAGCGCGCAGCAGGAGTTCGAGTGCCGCGTTGATTTCGAGGTGATCCCGGCGAGCAAGGTGTTCCGCGCGCCGGCCCCGCCGGTGCCCAGGCCGCGCACCACCGGCCCGCAGACGGCGATCGTCACCGGCCCGGCCGGGCGCGAGATCTGGACCGACGAATACGGCCGCGTGAAGCTCAGCTTCCACTGGAACCGCTACTGCACGAAGGACGAGAACAGCTCGTGCTGGGTGCGCGTGTCCTCGCCCTGGGCCGGCACCAACTTCGGCGGCATCCAGATTCCGCGCATCGGCCAGGAGGTGATCGTCGATTTCGAGAACGGCGACCCCGACCGGCCCATCGTCACCGGGCGCGTCTACAACGCCGACAACATGCCGCCGTGGACCCTGCCGGACAACGCCACGCAGAGCGGCCTGCTCACCCGCAGCTCCGAAGGTGGAAACAGCACGACTGCCAACGCACTGCGCTTCGAGGACAAGAAGGGCCAGGAGCAGCTGTGGCTGCATGCGGAGCGCAACCAGGACATCGAGGTCGAGCACGACGAGACGCACTGGGTGGGGAACGACCGCATCAAGACCATCGACCATGACGAAACCACGCACGTCAGGCATGACCGCACCGAGACAGTGGACCACGACGAAACCATCACCATCGGCAACAACCGCATGGAGACGATCAAGGCCAACGAGCTGCTGACCGTGCTGCAGAACATGAACCGCTTCGTGGCGCTCACCTCGTCCGAGGAGGTCGGCATCGCCAAGACCTCGCTGGTCGGCCTCACGCAGACGGTGGCCGTGGGCAAGAGCAAGAACGAGCACATCGGCGAGGACTTCTCTCTCACCGTCGGCGAGAAGCTCGTGATCACGGTCGGCAAGAGCCGGCTCGAGATGACGAAGGATGGCGAGGTCACGCTCACCGGCACCCGGTTCGACTTCCGGGCCACCGGTGCGGTGCGGATCAACGGCAAGGTCATCGATCTTTGCTGAGGCCTGGACCGAAGGAAAGGCAGGACTTCGCTCATGGCGCTGGATCCCAAGGCCACTTCATCGGCGGCGTCTTCGCTCGGAACGCCGGGCGGCCTGGGGGCGGGCCGGATCGCGCGCGTCGCGGTGATCGTGGGCAGGCCGGCGCCGAAGACGCCTGCGAGCGAAGCACCGCCTGAAGGCGGCCGCGACGTGGGCCAGGCGATCGTGGTGTGCACCGCGCCCGATGTCTGCAAGACGCCCATCGGTTCGTCGACGCCGCCCATTCCCTACCAGATCACCGGCAGGCTCGGCGACGACGCCAACACGTCGCAGAACGTGTTTCTCACCGGCCTCAGGGCCTTCAAGTTCGACAGCGTCGTCACGAACGTCAAGGGCGACGAGCCGGGATCGGCCAAGGGCATCAAGTCGGGCACGGTCGGCGACATCGCGGAGCCGAAGACGGCGTCCACCGTCGTTCGCGTCAACGGCCAGTGGCTGGTGCGCGATGGCGACACCTTCTGGATGAACAAGCGCAACACCGTCGGCGAGCTGATCTACAAGAAGGACCGCGGCAAGTACTGGCCACCCGCCGATGCGGAGGCCATCGACGACAGCGAGGCCGAGGCGCTGCTCGCGCGGGCGCGGGCCGACGGCGCCGTGATCGAGACTTTCGAGACGGACCAGGAAAAGACCGGCAAGGCACGCCTGATTCCCGCGACGGGCATGGCCGACTACGCGAGTCTGCTGCGTACGGCGATGGGCGAAAAGCCGATCCTGCTGGCGCAGGCCCAGTTGCAGCCGATGCCCAACGCCACGGCCAGCGACGCACGCGCCGGCGCGATCCCGCAGACCCGGCCGACACCGGCGTTCCAGCCCGGCCCCGCGGCCAACGACAACAACTTCCGGCCGCCCGCGGGCATGCCCCGCCCTGGAGGCGGTACAGGGCTGGCCGGCAAGGGCAGCGTGGCAGGCAAGCTGTTGTTCGTCCTCTGGATCGTCCAGGGCGCGCCGATGCCGGGCGACAACCTCGTCCTCGGCAAGGCCGGCGCGAAGCGCGTCCTCGAGGGCATCACCCCGCAGACGCCGCAGGAGCAGGCGATCTACGACCAGGCCCTGGACCACCTCGCCGAATACAAGGCCGGCGTGTACGACTCCTGGTGGCCCACGGGTGCCGACAAGTACGACGCGGAAGTGCGCAAGGCCGTCGAAGACCAGTTCGCCGAACAGCGCACGCGTGCACAGCAGCAGCAACAGGCGCAGGCCTCGCAGCCCCAGGCTGCGGCGAATCCGGATCCGGAGGCCGGCGTGCGCGTCGAAGGCCAGCCCGATCCCTGCAACCCCGGGGCCCATGGCAAGAACAACTGCCCGCCCGGCGAGGATTCCCATCACATCATCGCGGACTACATCATGCGGCTGGGAACCCGCAAGGAGCCGGGTGTGCGTCTGCCGGGCGCTCCCTCGCTCGACGACGGCCCCGCGATCTGCCTGACCGAGAAGGAGCATGCGCGTGTGCACCAGCTGATGGATGGTGCAATCAAGGCCGCCGGCGGGGATGCCGGCACGGTTTCCTTCGAGAAGGCCAAACAGATCGCGTACGAAGCACTGGGAGAAGCGAAAAAGGACTGCAAGGGAAAATTCGAAGCGGCGACCGATGAATACTTCAAGAATGTTCCCGAGGACGCGTTGGCGCGTGCCTTCAAGACAGCACCGAAAGCGATCAAGGACAAGGCTCTCCAGACATTGGAATCGGCGTGGGAAAAACTCCGCCCCCTCAATCCACCCCAATAGGCGCATCACCCATGGAGCAATTCGATTCCCCACCCGAGAAACCAGAACTCAGGATTGAAACCGGCGTTGCGGCAACGAAGGATTTCCTGATCATTTCCTGTTCGAAAAAGGAAGACCGCTTCGAGGGCTTTTCCCGCGTCTGCGTGTTCAATGCCGGTGCGCAGGTGCCATGGCATTATTTCGATCTTCCCTTGACCATCCTCGCCAGCGCGGCGTACCACCCTGCTGCCGCAACGGCCGCATCGCTGGTTCTGGTGGGGGAGGACGGCGATGTCTTTCGTCTGCCGCTCGATGGCAGGCCGGCCATCGAGCGTGTCGCGGGCTCCGGCCTGTGGAACGACGATTCCGAAGGCTGGGGCTATCTGACGGGTGCGCGCCAGATCGGTGAACACCTGTATGTCTACGGGGCGGGAGGCCAGATCTACCGCCGTGCGGACGACGGCACGTGGCAGCACATGGACGATGGCCTGCTGCAGAAACCGGACGGCGTGCACAACGTCTTCATCAACGCCGTCGATGGCGCGGGAGCGCGCGATATCCATGCCGCGGGCTGGGACTCGAAGGCCGATGCGGGGCTGCTTTTCTTTCGTGAGGACGATGCCTGGAAAAAGGTCCAGCTGGAAACGGCCGAACTCAATGGCCTGTGCGTCGAAGACCGCGAGACCGTCTGGGTCTGCGGCAAGGACGGAACCCTGCTGCGCGGAAATCGAAGGACAGGGTTCATCGACGTCTCCGGAACCGAAGACGTCAGGGACTACAGCGACGTGAAGGTCTATGCGGGCAAGGTCTACCTGGCGGCCCCCGAAGGATTGTTTGTCCGCGAGAACGATGCCATCGAGCCCGTCGTGACCGGCCTGGTGCCCGAGTACCGCGACGGCCATGTGCTGCAGGTGGTCGACGGCGTGCTGTGGTCCATCGGCTATGCGGACATCGCGCGCTACGACGGCCGGGCGTGGGAGCGCATTGCGTTCCCCGGCAATCCGCCGATCGTGTAGGCCCCATGGCCTTGTGGAAGCGCGACGTGGACTGGGTGGGCGAGGCGGCCCGGCGCATCGGCTGCTGCGGCCTGGCCGCATGGCTGCCGGAATTCGCCGCCTGGGCCGAGCTGACGCCCACCGAGTGCCCGCCGGCGCGGCCTGCCCGCAAGGCCGGCTACGCCAGCCTGTCGCGTGGCGTGAAGATGACGCTGCACTATCCGTTCGCCGACCGGGCCTCGTGCGCCGATGCGCAGGGGTGGGTGCTCGGCGAGCTCGAGATCGATGCGTCGAGGCTCCCGCTGCCCTTCGGTCTCGATCCCGGCCGCGAGACACCGCATGGCGCGCGGCGCAAGCTCTCGAACGACACGGCCTTCGGCCGCCCGGTCGACTTCCGCGACGGCAATCGGCGCATCGTTCACTATCTGCCCGACGGGCGCGTGGTCGGCGTCGGCTTCAAAGCCTCGTTGGAGGGCATCGAGAACCTGTACCTGCAGCGTATCGTCGCGATGCCCGACTTCCGCACGCTGGACGTTCCGTGACGAGCCCGCTCCCGCATCCGTCGGGCACGCCCTTCCTGCCGGCCCGGCCGGTCCCGAAGGCGCCCGCTGCCGGCGAGGCCGTTCATCATGTCGATGCCTGCGGCACGCGCTGTCCGGTGCCGATCCTGCGGCTGCGCAAGGCCGTTGGCCGCAGCATGCCGGGGCAGGTGATCGTCCTCGTGACGGACGACCCCTCGGCCCTCGCCAATGTCCAGCAGGCCTTGGCCTGGCTCCCGGCCCAGCTCTTTGCCATCCGCCGCGAAGACGATCGCGTCATCTTCACCCTGCTGCGCCAATGACGGCGTTGCCCGGCAGCCTTCCACTTCCACTGCGCAGGACCCGGCATGGCCCCCACGCTTGAGAACCACACGCCGTTCTCGGCCCTTGCCTTCTCGCAATTCCATCGCGACGGCACCGACATGGCCGTGCTGTCGGTGCGCGGCACCTTCCACCTCGTGCCGGGCGCGCCGCTGGTGCTTGCGCCTCGGCAGGACGACGTCGAGCTCGCCGACCGCTACGAGGGCGATCCCGCACACGGCCTGCTGGTGCGGCCCTGCGATATCGTGCCCTTCAGGCCGGCGGCCGACCTGACCATCGTGGGCGCGAGCTGGGCGCCGCAAGGCGTGGCGGCCCGCTCGTGGATCACCGGGGTGCGCCTGGGCAAGCTCGAGAAGGTCCTGCGGGTGCATGGGCCGAGAGTCTGGCGCCCGGTCTCAACGCAGCAGGACAAAGGCGGGGTGACCGGCAAGGACTGGAGCCTCTCGGAAGCCCGCCCCGTCAAGGCGGTCGCGCTCGACTGGCGCAAGGCCTTCGGCGGGCCGATTCCTGGAACCGGGAAGGGCGAAACACCGGCCGATGCGCATCGCTTCAATCCCATCGGCTGCGGCATCGTCGATGCGCAGCACAGTCCTTCGGATGTCGACATTCCCGCGCCCTGCATCGAGGATCCTGCCGATCCGATTCTCGACTGGCGCCGACGAGACCACGTACCGCAGGGTCTTGCGCCGCTTCCGCCGGTCTGGCGTTTCCGGCAGCAGTATGCGGGCACCTACGATGACGCCTGGCTCGCTGAAAAACATCCTCTGCTGCCCGACGATTTCGACTATCGCTTCTATCAGTACGCAGCGCCGGACCTTGTTCATCACGCACGCCTGAATGGCGATGAGGAACTGCAGCTCCTGCACATGCACCCGGACCATGCGCACATCCAGGTCTGGTTGCCGGGCGTGCAACTGTCCGCCACGGCCTATCGGCAGGATGGGGACGCGGCCCGCCTGGCACCGATGCTCGACGGCGTCCATGTGGATCTGACCTCCGATCCTGCGGCGGTCTGTCTGACATGGCGATGCTGGGTGCCCAAGCGCTCGGGCATCCGCTTGCTCGAACTCCAGGTCGAGAACCCCTCGCGGCTTCTCGAGGTTGCGCGCAAATACGTCAGGCACGAGCGGGTGTCGGGCGCAGCATGCGATCGAGCGGCTCGGGATTTCCTTTAGCAATCCTCCAGACCGAGGTTGCGCAAGATCTGCGCCGCCCACGGCCTCAAGTTCCGCGCACAGGCCTTGGCGATCTGTCAGCCCAGCAGCTCGATCGCTGCCTGGACGATCGGCCGTGCCCAGGCCGGCGTGGCCGCGAGCGCGGCCAGGTCGCCCGGCTGCGGAAAGACGGGCTCGCCCGCGCTCAGCTCCAGCACCAGCACCGGGTCTGCGATGTCGCCTCCGGGCGGCGCCTCCGCGCTGTTGTCGAAGACCTGCAGCCGCGTGAGCTTGGGCAGCAGCTTGATGAGGTTGGCGCGCGATGCGATCCAGCGCTCGCGGATCTTGGCCTCGGGGATGTCGTGGCCGCCGCGCGCCACGCGCGCCCGCACGCGGGCGATGTGCTGCTCGGGCGAGGACAGCCCGCAGAAGATCATGACCACGTCGTGGCTCGATGCGGCGCGGGCGAGCAGCGCGGGAATGGTGCTCGCGCCCAGCGTGGTCTCGAAGGCATAGTTGGAGCCTTGCGCGATGGCCGCTTCCAGCCGTTCGCGGCCGAGGTTCCATGCGCGGGCGTTCGCCTCTTCGGGCGCGATCCCGAGCTGCGCGATGAGCTCCCGCGCGCAGGTGTCCGGGTTGAACCAGGTCAGGCCATGCTCGGCGAGCAGGGCGCCGCCGACCGAGCTCTTGCCCGCGCCGTTGACGCCGGCCAGCACCAGGATGAATGGGCGCGTGGCCGCCGCCATCAGAAGGTGTCGCCCGCCTTCGGGCGGCGCCCGAGCTTGCCCTTGGCGGCGAACAGCTTGCCCATCTGCGCCGCCGCTTCCGGCTGCTGCAGCACGCCCAGTCGCACGTCGAAGCGGCGCCCGAGTTCGTCGAGCACCGACTGCTCGCGTGCCTTGAGCGCCTGCGCGTCTTCCACCAGCTGGTTGTAGGTGGCCGCGGTCAGCAGCACCATCTCTACCGTCGAATGGTTGGTCACGGCCAGGCTGCCGGTCTTCTGGACCTGGCGGACCACGTCGCCCCAGCGGTTCTTGACGTGGGATGCGTTCTGGCGGGGCAGTTCATCGAGGTTGGGCAGGATGGCGGCCATGGTGTGCTCCTTTGGGCGCCATTATGGCAAAAATAGCAAAAATGGACAAAATGCCTGGAGGAAGCCATTTTCCGGCAATCCAGACGACCCTGCGGTCGCCCGGATTGATATGGCGCAAGGCCCGCGCCGTCCGCGGGGCCTAAGGTCTGCGAATACGCCCGCACGTGGGCCGCATTTCCGAAGGAGCTTCCGCCATGCAGACCCCGAAATCGATCCTCCTGCACCTCGACGGCTCGGCCCGCACGGCGGAACGCATCGCGTTTGCGCGCCGCCTGGCCGAGGCCTTCGATGCGCAGGTGACCGGCGCGCCGTGCACCCTGTCCACGCTCATGCGCTATCCGTTTGCGCTGGAAGGCGCCGCAGAGGCCGTGGCGATCATGCGGGAGGGCGACAAGGCCGCGAGGCAGAGGATGTACGCGAGCTTCACGGCCCAGGCCGCCGGCTCGCCCCGCATGCACTGGACCGAACAGGAGCGCGACGCGCCATGGGGTTTCGCTCGCCGTGCGCTCTACGCCGACCTGGTGATCCTGGGGCAGCGCAATCCCGAAGACCCCATGGCCTCCGAATTGCCCGGTGACTTCCTGCCGCACCTGCTGGTGGAAAGCGGGCGGCCCGCGCTGGTGCTGCCCTATGCGGGTCCGCTGGTTGCGGTGCCCGGCACCGTGCTGCTGGCATGGAAGGAAACCCCAGAGGCCGCGCGCGCGGTGTCGGCCGCGCTGCCCTGGCTGCGCGCCGCCTCGAAGGTGCATGCGGCCTGCTATGGCGAAGGCGCCGAAGCATCCCTGGAACAACTGCAGCGCTATCTTGCCGCTCAGGGAATTGCCGATGTCTCTCTGCATGCGGACGGCACCGCAGAAGGGGATGCCGGCAACAGGCTGCTGTCGATGGCCGCGGACCTGGGCGCGGACCTGCTCGTGATGGGCTGCTACGGCCACGGCCGGGCGCGCGAATGGATCCTGGGCGGCGCCACGCGCACGATGCTCGCGTCGATGACGCTGCCCGTGCTGATGTCGCACTGACGACGCACCGACCCACGCAGGAGCAGCCATGCGCATCGATTTTCTGGGCGGAACCGGCACCGTGACCGGTTCCAAGTACCTGCTGACGCACGAAGGCCGGCGGCTGCTGGTGGACTGCGGGCTGTTCCAGGGGCTGAAGCAGCTGCGGCTGCGCAACTGGGATGCTCTGCCCTTCGACGCATCGGCCGTCGATGCCGTGCTGCTGACGCATGCCCACATGGACCACAGCGGGTTCGTGCCGCGGCTCGTGAAGCTCGGCTTCAAGGGACGGGTGTATTGCACGGCCGCCACGCGCGACCTGTGCGAACTGCTGCTGCCCGATTCCGGCCGGCTGCAGGAGGAGGAGGCCGACTTCGCCAACCGGCACGGCCATTCGAAGCACAAGCCGGCGCTGCCGCTGTACACCGAGCAGGAAGCACGCGCCGCGCTGAAGCGGTTCGAGTGCGTGGCCTTCGACGAGGAATGCTCGCCCTGGCCCGGCTGGTCGTGGCGGCTCTCGCGGGCCGGCCACATCCTCGGCGCGGGCAGCCTGCGCGTGGAATGGAAGGAAGGCAGCATCCTGTTCTCGGGCGACCTGGGCCGCAGCGACGACCTGGTGATGCGGCCGCCCCAGGAGGCGGTGCCGGCCGACTACGTGGTGGTGGAGTCCACCTATGGCAACAGGCGGCACCTGGACGCGGACACCCTCGGCGAACTCGCGGGCGTGATCAACCGCACCGCCGCACGCGGCGGCGTGCTGGTGGTGCCGGCGTTCGCGGTGGGACGCGCGCAGACCCTGCTGTACTGCATCCAGATGCTCAAGCGCGAAGGCCGCATTCCGGACATGCCGGTGTACCTCAACAGCCCGATGGCCGCGGATGCCACGCGCCTCTACAAGGCGCACCTGGACGAGCACCGCATGAGCGCCGCGCAATGCGCCGACATGAGCGGGAAGACGATCATCGTCAACACGCTGGAGGAGTCGAAGCGGCTGAACAGGCTCGACTATCCGTCCATCATCGTGTCGGCCAGCGGCATGGCGACGGGCGGGCGGGTGCTGCATCACCTGAAGGCCTACGCACCCGATGCGCGCAACACGATCCTGTTCGCGGGCTTCCAGGCCGCCGGCACCCGCGGCGCGGCGCTGGTGGGCGGCGCGGACGCGGTGAAGATCCATGGCACCTATGTCCCGGTGCGGGCCGAGGTCGCCAACCTCGAGACCCTGTCCGCCCATGCCGACCGCGAGCAGCTGCTGGCATGGCTCTCGTCCCAGAAGGCACCGCGCCGCGTGTTCGTGACGCACGGCGAGCCCGTGGCCGCGGACGCGCTGCGGCTGGCCATCGAGGAGCGCTACGGCTGGCCGTGCACCGTGCCCGACTACCGCGAGTCGCGCGAGCTGTGAACGCCCGGCCGGCGGCTAGGGCCGGGCCGCCGCCAGCACCCTGGCCAATGCGCGCGCGAGTTCGCCGCGCGTGTAGGGCTTGCGCAGCAGCTCCCAGCTTTGCGGCACGTCCCGGTCGGCGTCGAGCAGTTCCGACGAGAAGCCGGACATGAGAAGGATCGCGAGCCGCGGAAAGCGCTGCTGCGCCTCGGCCGCGAGCCGGGTTCCGCGCATGCCGGGGCCGAGCGCGATGTCGCTCAGCAGCACGTCGAAGGAATCCGCATCCGTTTCCATGCTCAGCAGCGCCTGTTCGGCATTGCCCGCGGTCACCACGCTGCAGCCGAGCGTCATGAGAAAGGTGTGGACGACCCTGCGCACTTCGGCATCGTCCTCGACCAGCAGGACCCGCAGGCCGGCAGGAATCGCCTGGTCGCCGTTTTCTTCCTCCGCGGCCGCAGGGGCCGGGTCGTACAGCTGCGGAAGATAGAGCGTCACGGTGGTACCCGCGCCCGGCCGCGTCGCGATGGCCACGGCGCCCTTGGACTGCTTCACGAAGCCGTACACGGTGCTCAGGCCCAGGCCGGTGCCCCGGCCGGCCTCCTTGGTGGTGAAGAAGGGCTCGAAGGCGCGCTCCTTCACTTCCTCGGTCATGCCGGTGCCGCTGTCGGCCACCGAGATGGCAACGAAGCTGCCGTGCGCGTCGTGGTCGCTGAGTTCGTTGTGCACCTCCGGCGGCAGCGCACCGCAGGCCTGGGCGCGGAAATGCAGCGTGCCGCCCTCGGGCATGGCGTCGCGGGCGTTGATGGCGATGTTCAGCAATGCCGATTCGAGCTGGCCCGGATCGGCGAGCACTGGCGGGCAATCCGCCGCGGCCTCGATCGCGATGCCGATGCGCTGGTCGAGCGTGCGCCGCAGCATGTCGGCCAGGGAGTGCAGCATCGCATGCGTGTCCACTGCGTTGGGCTGCAGCATCTGCCGGCGCGAGAAGGCCAGCAGCTTGCCCGTGAGCTCGGCGCCGCGCCGCGAGGCCCGCGCCGCGGCGCCCACCAGCTGCTGGGCATAGCCGTCCTGCGCGATGGCGGGCAGTTCCTCGAGCACCTGCAGGTTGCCCTGGATGACGGTGAGCAGGTTGTTGAAGTCGTGCGCGATGCCGCCCGTGAGCTGGCCGACGCTTTCGAGCCGCTGGGCATGGTTGAGCGCCTCTTCGGTCTGCACGCGCTGCAGGCTGGTGGCCAGCAGGTTCGAAAGCGATTCGAGGAAGCGCAGCTCCTCGTCGCCGAAGCGCTTGGCTTCGCGCGATCGCACGGTCAGGACGCCGATGAAACGGCCGCGGTCGTAGAAGGGCACGGCCAGCGCGCTGACCAGCCCGGCATCGAGGTAGGCCTGCGGCACTGCGAAGCGGCGCTCACTGCCGTAATCGGGCACCACCACCGGCCGTCCCTCGGCAAACACGAAGCCGGGCGACGTGTTCGCATGGCTGGGAATGCGCACGCCGATTTCTTCCCCGGGCACCAGGCCCACACCGCTGGCCACACGGAATTCGAGGCGGCTGCTGTCCAGCAGCAGCACCATGGCCACCTCGACCTCCAGTGCTTGCGCGGCCATGGCGGGCACGTGCTCGAGCACCACCTGCAGGTCGCGGGTGTCCACGGCCAGGCGGCCCAGCTGCGCGAGGTGGTCGCTGTAGCGCGCCCGCTGCAGCGCCTGCTTCACGCGGGGATAGGCGCCGATGTCTCGGATGGCGGCCACCACGAAGGGCAAGCCCTGGCTCTGCAGCGGGCTGAGCGCGATCTCCACCATCACCTCGCTGCCGTCCTTGCGCTTGGCGACCAGCTCCATCTGCGTGCCCATGGGCCGGGGGCGCGGCGCCTGGCCGTAGGCTTCCCGGTAGGCGGCGTGGCGCGGGCGGATGCTGTCCGGCACCAGCGCGTCGACGTTCAGGCCCACCAGTTCGTCGACCGCGTAGCCCAGCAGGGTGGCCGCTGCGGGGTTGGCCAGCACGATGCGGCCGGCCTGGTCGACCAGCAGCAGCGAGTCCGGGTAGGAAATGAAGAGCGAACGGAAGACGCTGCTCTCCTCGATGCCCGAAGGCAGCCCGGGCAGGGTGGGGGCGGCCGGGGGAGAAGAGGGCGTGTTCATGGACTCAGCCCTGGACGACGGGCGGGACCAGGATGTAGCCCGCGCCACGCACCGACTTGACGATCTGCGGATCGTCCGGGTCGGCCTCGATCTTCTTGCGCAGCCGGCCGACCTGCACGTCGATCGTGCGGTCGAAGGGCGCGGCCTCGCGTCCGCGCGTCTGCTCGAGCAGGAAGTCGCGCGAGAGCACGCGTCCGGGGTGCCGCGCAAATGCGCTGAGCAGGTCGAATTCGCCGCCGGTGAGCGCCACGCTCTGTCCCTGCGGGTTCGTGAGGCTGCGGGCCGCGAGGTCGAGCTGCCAGCCGGCAAAGCGCAGCCTGTCGGGCGAGGCAAGGCCGGCCGGCGCGGCCGGGACGGGCGCGCCGGCCGCCGGTGCCTCGTCGGGCGCCAGGCGCCGGAGCACGGCCTTGACCCGCGCCACCAGCTCGCGCAGGTCGAAGGGCTTCGTCACATAGTCGTCCGCGCCCACCTCCAGGCCGACGACCTTGTCCACCGCATCGCCGCGGCCGGTGACGATGACCAGGCCGCAGCGCCAGTTCTCGCGCATGCGGCGCGCGATGGAGAAGCCGTCCTCGCCCGGCAGCCCGAGGTCGAGCAGCACGAGGTCGGCCGGGTCGCTGTCCATCAGCGTCATGAGGGACCTGCCGTCGTGCAGCTGGGTCACGCGGAAACCATGGCTTTGGAGGTAGTTGGCCAGCAGCTGCGTGATGTCGATCTCGTCGTCGAGGACCGCGATGTGAAAGGCGGGTTTCATTCGGAAGGCGTGGATTCGAATGTCACAGCAATGTTAAGAACTGTACAAGCGTAGCACGCACGCCCGGTGCGCGGCACGCCATTCTCGCCCGCCACGGTCAGCCTGCCCAGTGCCGGGCCCTCCTATGGCGCATCGGTGATCCGCATGACGACGCGTCCTTCGACGCGGCCCTGCCGCATGCGGTCGAGCACGGTGTTGATGTTGTCGAGGCGGTCCTCGGTGCACACGGTCCGCACCTTGCCTTCGCCGGCGAATTCCAGTGCTTCCTGCAGGTCCTTGCGCGTGCCGACGATCGAGCCTCGCACCGTCTTGGCGTTGAGCACCATGTCGAAGATCGGCAGCGGAAAGTCGCCGGGCGGCAGGCCGACGAGGGCCATGGTGCCGCGCTTGTGCAGCATGCCCAGGGCCTGGCCGAAGGCGCTGCGCGACACCGCGGTGACCAGCACGCCGTGCGCGCCGCGCAAGGTGCGCTGCAGCTGCGCCACCGGGTCCTCGGTGGCGGCGTTGATGACCATGTCCGCGCCGAGCGCCTTCGCCAGCTGCAGCTGGCCGTCGTGGATGTCGACGCCCACCACGTGAAAGCCCATGGCCTTCGCGTACTGCACCGCAAGATGCCCGAGCCCCCCGACGCCCGAGATCACCACCCAGTCGCCCGGCTTGCAGTCGAGCATCTTCAGGCCCTTGTAGACCGTGACGCCGGCGCACAGCACCGGCGCGATCTCGGTGAAGCCCACGTTGGCAGGCAGCCGGCCGATGTAGCCGGGGTCGGCCAGCACGTACTCGGCGTAGCCGCCATTGACGGTGTAGCCGGTCATCTGCTGCTGGTCGCACAGCGTTTCCCAGCCGGTGATGCAATGTTCGCAGTGTCCGCAGGCCGTGTGCAGCCAGGGCACGCCCACGCGGTCGCCTTCCTTCACTTCCTTCACGCCGGCACCGACGGCCGCGACGAAGCCGACACCTTCGTGGCCGGGAATGAAGGGCAGCGAAGGCTTCACGGGCCAGTCGCCGTCGGCGGCGTGCAGGTCGGTGTGGCACACGCCCGACGCGACCACTTTCACGAGCACCTGGCCGGGCGCGACCTCGGGAACGGGTACGTCCTCGATCTGCAGGGGGCGGCCGAATTCCCGTACGACGGCGGCCTTCATGGTTTGCATCGCTTCTGTTCCTCAGGCCTCCACGGCCAGTTCGTTGACCACCGAAACCACGCCGGGCGCGGACCATGCGGCGCCGCGGACCGCCTCGAGCTCCGCCCAGGAGCGCACCTTGCCGCGCAGCACGACCTGCGAGCCGTTCACGTCGACCGCGACTTGCCGCGGCGCGTCGTGGAACACGCGCACGAGCGCGTCCTGCACCTGCCGCTCCACGTCCGCGGAGCACACCTGCAGCCTGATCTTCACCAGGTTCGTGAGGCCGGTGACGCCCAGCAGGTTGCGGACCGTCGATTCGGCGGCCCGGCGCTGGTAGTCCCAGTCGACTTCGCCGGTCAGCGTGACCCATCCGCCTTCGACCATCGGCCGGACCGCGTCGCGGGGCACCTGCACATTCCATTCGAGTGCGTGGCCGACGGCCTGCGCGATGTCGGCGTCGGTGCGCTCGAGGCCGGCGGCCAGCTTCACCGAGGTCTCGACGGCCAGCGCCTTCACGCCGCCGACGCGCAGCACGGCCTGTTCTGCCGCGAGCTTTTCGGCGTAGCTGCCGAGATGGCCCGTCAGCGTCACCACGCCGTGGTTGACGATGACGCCCAAGCCGGCCGCGGAGACGGCCGGATCCCATGCCAGCTCGGCCTGGATGTCTGCCCTGAGTTGTGTATCGGATTTCATTGCATTCCTGTCGATGGAGGGGGGCTGCGGCACCGGGGCTCAGCCGCCTGCTTCCTGGCGCACCAGCAGCACGGGCACCGGGCTGCCGCGCACGACGAGGTCGGCGTCGCTGCCCAGCGCGAGGCGGCTGAAGCCGCGCCGCCCGTGGGTGCCCATCACGACCAGGTCGCATGCGGCGGTCTTGGCCTCTTCGATCACGACGTCGGCGATCCGCCCCCGCGTGACCTCGCGCAGGACGGTGTCGGCTTCCACTTCGGAGTGCGATGCGGCGGCCTTGCCGGCTGCCAGCACGGATTCCCCGTAGGCCCGCATCTTCTGCAGGCCGGCGTCGAAGCTGGAGATGGTCGACATCTCCATCAGCATCGGAAAGTCGTCGATCACGTGCAGCAGGCGCAGTTTTCCTTTCTGCTCGGCCGCCAGGCGGATGGCCTCGCGCAAGCCGCGTTCCGCCGTGGGGCTGCCGTCGATGGGAACAAGAATGCGGTGGTACATGGCGCTGTCTTCCTCTCGGCCGGACTGAAGGGGCGTCCGCCACCGGCCGATTGGCGGACACGTCGATTCTTCGGCCGGTGCGCGCGCGCGGACTTGCGCCATGTCAAGCCAGCGGCAGGGAACCGGGCGGCGGTCGGTGCCGGATGGCGCTCAGCGGTGCCGGGCCCGCTCGGCCGCGGCCTGGCAGGCGGCGCAGCGGATGGCCATCGGCTGCGCCAGCAGCCGTTCGCGCGGAATGTCTTCGCCGCAGTCGGTGCAGATGCCGTAGCGGCCTTCGGACATGCGTTGCTGCGCTTGCTCGATCTCGCTCAGCCGCCGGCGGTCGACCTCGATCTCCGCGAAGCGCACGTCGTCCTGGCGCTCGGTCTCGGCCTCGTCGGCATGGCTTCGGACCTCGTGCGCGTCGTCGGCCGCGGCTGACGGAACGCCGGGGGCGCTTGCGCGCAGATCATCCAGTGCCTGGCTCTTCAGGAATTCGAGCTTCCGGGCCAGCATGTCGCGGTCGCTTGCGTTCAGGTGTTTCATGGCGTTCTCGTTGAAATCGGCGGTCGAGGAAAAGAGGAGGTCGCGGCCGCCCGCTGCTGCGGCATGCGCACGGCGACATACGCCTGCCGTCCGTCGCGCAGCACCAGCAATGCGATCGGCCGGCCGGCCGGCGCGCGCGCCAGTGCCTGCCTGAACTGATCGACGCGATCGAGGCGCATGTCGTTGACGGCGACGATGAAATCGCCGGCGCGGATGCCTTCGCTGCGCGCGAGCCCGGTGGCGTCGCGCACCAGCAGGCCGCTGCCGATGCGCAGCTGCGCCATCTGCGCCGCAGACACCTCGCCCAGGCTCAGGCCCAGGCCGTCGTTCCATTCGGGCGGGGCCGCAGGCGCAAAGGCGGTCCGGGCCACGCGCTGTTGCGACGGCGTGACCCAGACGGTGTGCTGCGCGCCGTGCCGCCAGATCTCCATGCGGCTGCGGTCGCCCGGGATGCGGTCCTCGATCTGGCGCAGCAGGTCCGTCAGGCGCGAGACCGCAATGCCGTCGAAGGCCGTGACGATGTCGCCCTGCAGCAGGCCGGCAGCCTGCGCCGGGCTGTCCGCATCGACGCGGACCACCAGCGCCCCCGAAGCCGCGGGCAGCGCGAAGGACTGGGCCAGCTCGGGCGTCATCTCCTGGAACTCCGCGCCCAGGTGGGCGCGCCGGACCGTGCCGCCCGCGCGCAGCTGCGTGGCGATGCGCATCGCGAGGTTGATGGGCACCGCGAACGACAGGCCCATGTAGCCGCCGCTGCCGCTGTAGATCATCGAATTCATGCCGACGACCTCGCCGCGGCTGTCGAAGAGCGGACTGCCGGAACTGCCCGGATTGATGGCGACATCGGTCTGGATGAAGGGTACGTCGCCGGCCCCGCCCACGAGGCGGTCGACGGCGCTGACCACCCCCGCGGTGACGCTGCCATGGAAGCCGAACGGCGCGCTGATGGCGGCCACCCAGTCGCCGGGCGCGAGCCGCGAGGAGTCTCCGATGACGGCGGCGGACAGGCCGCCGGCATCGATCTTCAGCAGGCCCACATCGGTGCGCTTGTCGGCGCCGACCACGTGCGCCGCAAAGCGCCGGCCGTCATCGAGCCGGACCTGGGCTTCGTCGATGTCCGCGACCACGTGCGCGCTCGTGAGGATCAGGCCGTCGCTGCTGATGATCACGCCGGAGGCCAGGTCGCGGATCTGGCTGATGTGCACGCTGGCCGGCAGCGGCCAGGCGAGGCGGTCGGCAAAGTCGCGCTCGGGCGCGATTTCGAGCTCGATGTCCTCCGGATTCTGGTCGCGTCCGATGCGCAGCGTGCTGATGTCGACCACCGAGGCGCTTCGGCTGGCCACCAGCGAGGAGAAGGCCGGTGCCGGAGGCGTCCCGCCGGACCGCGCGGCGTCGGACGCCGGCGCCGCGACCGGCAAGGGCGCCGTGGCGCAGGCCGCGAGCAGCGCGAACAGGCCGGCACACGCCGGGGCGAGGATGAAGCGGGGGATCGATGGCACGGAATACCTGGTCAGGAAGCCTGGGGCGAGAGGGTGGCGGGCCGGACCGCCGGCTGCGTGCCTTCGGCGGCGCGCACCGCCGTGCCGAAGCCCTGCAGCCGCGCGGCGAAACTGCCGCTGTCGACTTCGCGCGTGGTGAACGCGGTGTCGAGGATGGGAGTGCGTCCGAGCAGGCGGCCGATCTCGGCCACGGCATGGGGGGCGCCGCGCCCTCCCATGACCGATATCACGGCCACATCGGGCAGGTGATTGCACTGCGCGGCCACGAAGCTGCGCATGGGACCGGCCAGGCGCTGGCCCCAGATCGGCGACACCAGCACCACGGCATCGAACTGCGCTGTCTCCGGGCCCTGGTAGCGGATCGCGGGGCGCCGGCGAAAGAAGGAATCGAGCATGCAGCGCCAGCTGCCGGACGCACCGGCGCGCGGCCGTGTCTCGACGATCTCGGCCATGGGCCAGCCCTGCTGGCTGCACAGCAGCTCGGCCACCTTGCGGGACGTTCCCGTGTAGGAGTAAACGACCACGAGGATCTGGTACATGGCGGTCCTTGGTGTGTGTTCAGGAAAGGCCAATGTAGGCCGCGCGCGGCGCCGCGGCCTTGATCTGGAACAAGCCCGCTTGCCGCGCCGGCGGCGAAGATCCGGCCATCTCGAACACGATCCGCAAAGGAACACCATGAAAATCCTTCTCGCCGTCGACGGCAGCGAATACACGGCCCGCATGCTCGACTACCTGGCCGCGCACAAGGAGTGGTCGAACGCGGGCCATGCGTTCACGGTCTTCAATGCCGTGCTTCCGGTGCCGCATCGCGCCGCGGCATTTGCCGGCCCGGACCTCGTGCACAACTTCTACGACGGCGAGGCGCGCGACGTTCTCGATCCCGTGCGTGCGGCGCTCGCCGTGCATGGCATCGAGGCGGCCTTCGCCCACAAGGTGGGCCATCCGGCGGACGAGATCGCCGCCTTTGCGACGCATGGAAAGTTCGACCTCGTGATCATGGGGTCGCGCGGTCACGGCGCACTGGCGAACCTCGTGCTGGGCTCGGTGGCGATGAAGGTGCTGGCCCGTTGCACGGTGCCCGTGCTGCTGGTGCGCTGAGTGGCCGTGGCCGCACCGAGGATGTTTTTCCAACGCCGAAAGGATCTGCCATGAAAACTGCCCACATGCTGGGAGCGGCCGCGCTGGCCCTTCTGGCCGGTTGCACCGCGCTGCCCTCGAGGGACGGCACGCAGGACAAGGACCATGCGCTGCACCATCCGTCCGCGGGGCCTGCGACCCCGGCGTTGACGCCGGACCAGCAGATGGCGCGGATGCGCGAGATGCATCGGAAGATGATGGGCGCCCGCACGCCCCAGGAACGCCAGGCGCTGATGGCCGAACACATGGAGGCCATGCAGGGCGGGATGTCGATGATGTGCCAGATGGGTGCGGCGCCGGCCGCGCAGCCCGGTGCCCCCGCCGGCGACATGATGAAGCGCTGCATGGCCATGAAGGACATGGCCACGCAGATGATGCTGGACCGCGAAAAGCCCCCGTCGCCCGCACGCTAGCCAGCTCGGCGCCGTGCCGCAGCGGCGCGGCCCGCTCAAGGCACCAGCACCGCAGCGCCCTCGATCCGGCCTGCGCGCAGGTCGGCCAGTGCCTCGTTGGCCTGCGCCAGCGCATAGGTCGTGGCATGCACCCGCAGCGGATGCGCCTGCGCGAAATCGAGGAACTCGCGCGCGTCGGCGCGCGTCAGGTTGGCCACCGACACCAGGCTGCGCTCCTCCCACAGCAGCCGGTAGGGAAAGGCCGGGATGTCGCTCATGTGGATGCCGCCGCAGACCACCCGGGCGCCCTTGCGCACCGCGCGCAGGGCCGCCGGCACCAGTTCGCCGGCGGGCGCGAAGATGATGGCCGCATCCAGCGGCTCGGGCGGGCGCTTGTCGGCATCGCCCGCCCATGCGGCGCCGAGGCTGCGCGCGAAGGCCTGGGCCGCGAGGTCGCCGGGCCGGGTGAACGCGTAGACCTCGCGCCCCTGGGCCTTGGCGGCCTGGGCCACCAGATGCGCCGCGGCACCGAATCCATAGAGGCCCAGCCGGTGCGCGCCCTCGCCGGCGGCCTTCAGGCTGCGCCAGCCGATCAGGCCGGCGCACAGCAAGGGCGCGATGCGGGCGGCATCGGCTTCGGGCATGGACAGCGGCAGGCAGAACGCCGCCTCGGCGACCACATGGCTCGCGAAGCCGCCGTCGCGGTGATAGCCGGTGAAGCGCGGCGCGTCGCACAGGTTCTCGCGTCCCTCGGCGCAAAAGGCGCAGCAGCCGCAGCTGTGGCCCAGCCATGGCACGCCCACCCGGTCGCCGACGCGATGGCCTTCGACACCCGCGCCGAGCGCTTCCACCACGCCCACGATCTCGTGGCCCGGCACGATCGGCAGCACGGGCAGCGGCAGCTCGCCGTCGACGATGTGCAGGTCGGTGCGGCAGACTGCACAGGCCAGCACGCGCAGGCGCAGCTCGCCCGCACCGGGAGCCGGGATCCTGCGGCGCTGCATCTCGAGGGGCAGCATCGCCGCGGGCAGGACCATGGCGCGCATGGTGTCGGGTTCGTCAGTCATGTCGGAACTCGCCTTCCGGGAAGAGGCAGGCCGCGGTCGGCGCGTGGCTCAGCCCATGTATTTGCCGCCGTTGATCGACAGCGTGATGCCGGTGATGAAACCCGAGTCGTCCGAAGCCAGGAACGCGATGCCGCGCGCAATCTCGGCGGGCGTGGCCAGGCGGCCGGCCGGAATGCTCGTCAGGATGCGTGCCATCACCTGCGGGTCGACCGCCCCGACCATGGGGGTGTCGGTGTAGCCCGGCGCCACCACGTTGGCCGTGATGTTGTGCGAGGCGCCTTCGAGCGCCAGTGACCTCGTGAAGCCCACCAGCCCGGCCTTGGTCGCTGCGTAGTTGGTCTGGCCCAACTGACCCGACAGGCCGTTGACCGACCCGAGGTTCACGATGCGTCCGAAGCGCCGCTCGCGCATGCCGCCGATGACGGCGCGGCACATGTGGAAGCAGCCGCCGAGGTTGACGTCGAGCACCTCTTTCCATTGCTCGAAGCTCATCTTGTGCAGCATCGCGTCACGCGTGATGCCCGCGTTGTTGACGAGCACCTCCACCGGGCCCAGCGCCGCCTCGACGCGGGCCACGCCGGCGGCGCAGGCCTGCGCGTCGGCCACGTTCCAGGCAAAGGCCGGAATGCCGGTGCGCGCGGTGAACGCCTCGGCAACCTGCAGGCGGCTGGCGTGGTTGACGGCCACGCGGTAACCGGCAGACTGCAGCGCCTCGGCCGTGGCCGCTCCGATGCCGGAGGTTCCGCCGGTGACCAGTGCGACGCGGCTCAATTGTCCACCGCGAGATCGTTCACGACCAGCGAAACACCGGGCGCCGCCCAGGCCGCGCCCTGCACCGCATTGCGCTCGGCCCAGGAATGGACCTTGCCGCGCAGCGTGACCTGCGAGCCGTTCACCGTGATGGCCAGGTGCTTGGCTTCGCGGTCGGCCTGGCGCGCGAGCGCTTCGTGGATCTTCTTCTCGACGTCGGCCGGCCTGACCTTGGGCGTGACGTTGACGAGGTTGGACACGCCCCGCACGCCCATCAGGTTGCGCACGGCACTTTCCGCGGCCCGGCGCTGGTACTCCCACTCGACCTCGCCGTTCAGCGTGAGCCAGCCCTTTTCCACCATCGGGCGGATCTTGCCGTCCGGCACCAGCACGTTCCATTCGAGTGCCCGCTCGGCGGCCATCGCAATGTCGGCGTCGGTGCGCTCGTTGTCGAACGGAACCTTGACCGTGATCTCGACGGCCACGGCCTTCACGCCGTGCACGCGCTGCACCGCGCGTTCGACGGCGTACTTCTCGGCAAAGCTCGCCAGATGGCCGGTCAGGGTGGCCACGCCGTCCTTGACGATCACGCCGACGTCGGAGGCCTTGAACGACGGGTCCCAGGCCAGTTCCGCCTGGATGTCGTCTCGCAATTGCGCATCGGTTTTCATGAGGTTTCCTTCAGTGAATGAACTTGGGATCGGTCCCGAGAAAAGCCGTCGGCAACCGTGCATCCACTCTAGGAACGCCGTGCGCCCGGCGTATTGCGCTGGATCAATTCACGCGCCGGCTCAGGCGACGCTGCCCAGCAGCAGTGCCTGCACCACGAAGCGCCGGTTGTCCGCCGGCGAGGTCCGCTCGTCGAGCAGCTCGGCGAGCCGGGCCGTGGAGTGGCTTGCACAAGCGAGGCCGTCGTAGACGGGAATGCCTGCCTTCAGGCCGATCTGCCGCACGACCTCGGGCGCCATGCCCTGGCACTCCAGCGCGTCGTAGAAGCGGCCGAGGATGCGTGCGCTGTGCTGCACTTCGGCGGGGCTGCCGAGATTCGAGAGCGCGGGGCGGATGGTTGCCACGTGCGCGCCCAGCTCCTCGGCCGCGCGCTGGAACAGCAGCCGGCTTTCGGTGCCGTCGGCGCCTTCGTCGCAGAGGATCCCGAGCTTCTTGCCCCTGAGCTGCGGCGACAGGGCGCCCCGCAGGAATGCCGCCTGCAGCAGGCGCGCACGGCCCACCAGCGCCGTCTCCTCCGCGGGCGACAGCGCATGGAATGCCGAGACATTGTGGTTCTCGAAGGGAAAGAGCATGAACCCCCTGGGTGTGAGTGCGCAGAGGCTAGCCGGGCGGGGGCAGGCCGGGCTTGATACAGATCAAGTCCGGTTGCACCGGCGCTGATACGCGCCGGACACAAAGCATTCACCGAGCGTTACCCACCGATTCCGGCCGTTGTCACTGTGTTGCCGCGCGCTTCCTAGCATCCCTCCATCGACCCGCGACTCACCATCTACACCAGGAGCTTCCACATGTTCAACCCGTCCCTGACCCAAGCCGCCGCACCTGCGATGAACGGATTCCTGGCTGCACGCGCCGTGCCGAAAGCCGGCCTGGCGGTCCACGAGCGGGCCAGCCAGAAGCTGGTGGAGACGCAGCAGCTGCTGAAGGAGCGCCTCAACCCGCAGCGCCGCGTCGTGCATGCGGGCGACCTGATCTACCAGGCCGGCGAGCGCTTCGGCAATCTCTACATCCTGAACTCGGGCTTCTTCAAGATCGTGAACCTGTCCGCGGACGGGCGCGAGCAGGTGGTGGGCCTGAAGTTCCGCGGCGACTGGCTCGGCTTCGACGGCATCGCCGCCAACCACTATTCCTGCGACGCCGTGGCGATGGACACGGGCGAGGTCTGGGTCGTCTCCTACGAGGCGCTGCTGGCCGCCTGCCTGGCCGAGCCTGCGCTGCTGCAGGTGTTCCACACTGCGATGAGCCGCGAGATCGCCCATGACCGGGATTCGCTGATGTCGGTGTGCACGCTGCCGGCCGACGCCCGCGTGGCCGACTTCCTGCGCTACTGGGCTGAATCGCTGGCCGAGCGCGGCATGCGCACCGACCAGATCACGCTGCGCATGACGCGCGCCGAGATCGGCAACTACCTCGGCATGACGCTCGAAAGCGTGAGCCGGGCGCTGTCCAGGCTGGCGCGCGACAAGGTGATCGAGTTCGTGGAGAAGGGGCGTCGCGACGTGCAGATCCCGGACGTGGGGGCCTTGTCGGCCTTTGTGCAGCGCTGCCTTGCGCCCGTGCCCGCGCCCGCCATGCTGCAGTGAGGCGTGCGGCGCGGCGGGTCGATCCGGATCGGCAACCGGCCCCCGCAGCGGGAACAATCCACCATGGCGCGATGCTTCGACGTCTGCAACGGGGATGCCGACGGTCTCTGCGCGGTCGTCCAGTGGCGTCTTGAGGACACCCGGCCGGCCGAGTTGGTGACCGGGCTGAAGCGCGATCTGGCGCTGCTCGACCGGGTCGTCGATGCGCAGGCGGGCGACGAAGTCAATGTGTTCGACCTGTCCATGCAGCGCAATCGCGCCGGCCTGTTGCGGCTGCTCACACGGGGCGTGCACGTGCGCTACTTCGACCATCACGCGAGCGGAGGACTTCCCTCCCATCCCTGCCTGGAATCCCACGTCGACGAGGCGAGCGATGCCTGCACCAGCCTTCTGGTCGACGCCCATCTGGGCGGTGCGCACCGCGCCTGGGCCCTCGTCGGCGCCTATGGCGACAACTTGGCTGCGGTCGCCGACCGGCTGGACTTTGACGGCGGTGTCGAGCCCGGCGACCGCGCGGGGCTGCGGCGACTGGGCGAGCTGATCAACTACAACGCCTACGGCGACGACGAGCGCGATGTCTGCATTCCGCCCCGCCTGCTGTACCCGCTCATGGCGCGCTACGCAGATCCGCGCGACATGATGGCGCACGAATCCATCGTCGAGGACATCGACGCCATGCGACGCAGCGATCTGCGCCAGGCGGCGAGGGCGACCCTGCTCTGGCAGGGCCCTGCGGGCCGCGTGCACATGCTGCCCGACGCGCCATGGAGCCGGCGCGTGCTCGGGTGCTTCGCCAATCATCTCGCCACCGAGGCGCCGGGCCTGGCGCATGCTGTGCTGAGGCCGGGGGGCGAAGGCTATGTCGCCAGTGTGCGCGCGCCGCTGGCGCATCCGCAGGGCGCCCACGCGCTGTGCCGCCGGTTCGGGGGCGCCGGGCGCGCCCGCGCCGCCGGCATCGACAGCCTGGGCGCCGGCGACCTGAGGCGCTTCATTGCTGCCTTCGCCAGCACTTCCTGGTCCTCCATGCCGGATGCTCCGGCGGCTTCGGAGCCTTCATGAACATGAAGCAAGGAATGCGGCCCCGGCTGGCCCTGGTGTTCGCGCTGGCCGTTGCCCTGCTCGCCCGACAACGGCACGGGCATGACGCCGGCCGTGGCGGGATTCTCGATCCAGTCCGACGGTTGCCTGCGCATCGCATCCGCGCCCGGGCGCGGCACCTCCATCGGCCTTGTTCTGCCGGTCTTCGAAACTCCGGCGGGTTCCACCCCCGGCGGCAGGGAGGTGAATCATGAAGTCCGATGCGCAGTTGAAGAATGAGGTGGCCCGCGAACTGGAATGGGAGCCTGCCGTCAACGCCGCGAATGTCGGGGTGGCGGTGAGGCACGGCGTGGTGACGCTGAGAGGCCACCTCGACACCTGTGCCGAGAAGCTCGCCATCGAACGTGCCGTGCAGCGCGTGCGAGGCGTTCGGGCGCTGGCCATCAAGCTCGATGTCGAGTTGTCGCCCCGGCACAAGCGCAGCGACTCGGAAATCGCAGCGGCCGCGGAGGCTGCCCTGAAATGGCATTCGGAAATTCCCCCGCATCGCATCCAGGTGAGCGTTGACAACGGCCGGATCCACCTCAAGGGCGAACTCGATTGGGAGTATCAGCGCAATGCGGCTGTGCGTGCGGTGGAGGCGCTGGTCGGTGTCGTGCGAGTCCAGAACAGCATCGCACTGAAGGCACACCTCATCCCGGCCGACATCGGAACCCCGATTCGCGAAGCGCTCGAGCGCCAGGCCCAGGACGCGTCCGACCGCATCGAAGTGGTCGTCAGCGGTGCCAGCGTCATCCTGCGCGGCACGGTGCATTCCTGGGCGGCCCGTGCGGCTGCGCAAGGGGCCGCGTGGTCGAGCCCGGGCATATCGAACGTGGTGAACGAACTCAGGGTGGCGGGCTGATCGGCACCGGCGCGTTGCGGCAGGTTCCCTTGAGGTGCGTCAATTCGGCGCGAGCACGGCATGCCTAGCATGGGCGATGCGTGCCGGATGCACGCCAACCCGATGAAAAAGGACGATGCCATGAACACGACAATTCACGCCGCCACGCAAGCGCTGGAGCGGGCCCTGGACGAGACGATCGGCGAGGGGCGGTTCGCCGCGGCCGGCGACAAGCTGATCGCGAACTTCCAGCGCGCATGCTCGCAGGTCGATGCGCTGCAGGACGACACCGTGCGCGCGGCGAGATCGGCGGTCCGCCGCACGGACCGGGCCATCCACCGTCACCCGTACAGCGCGATCGGCGTCGTTGCGGTGGCCGGCATCGTCATCGGAATCCTGGCGGCAAGGCGCTGAGGCGCGCGGGCCGCGATCGCGAGGTGTTCCCGGCTCAGCGGCCGCCGCCCGGCGGCTGGCGGCGTATCCATTCTCTTGCCTTGGCGATGCCGATGCGGATGGCTTTCCCGTCGTCATATCCCTCGGCAAGCAGGGCGTTGGCGATCTCCACCGCCTTTTGCCGCACGCGCGGCGGCAGCCGGCGCATCGCGGGGGGGGTAGCGCTCGTCGGTCCAGGGCATGCGCGCCTCAGGCGCCCGCCGCGCCGGTGCGCGGCGGTTCTTCGGCGGGAGTCAATCCGTCGCGTATCGCGTCGTCCACCGTGTCCAGACCGATGATGCGAAGCGTCGCGCGAACGCTGTCGGGCACATCGCGCAGGTCCTTCAGGTTGCGCGATGGCAGCAGCACGGTGCGCACACCGGCGCGCTGCGCCGCGAGCACCTTTTCCTTGATGCCGCCGACCGGCAGGACCAGGCCGCGCAGGCTGATCTCGCCGGTCATGGCCACGTCGTGGCGCACCGGCCTGCCGGTGTACAGCGACGCCAGCGCGATGAAAAGCGCAACACCGGCGCTCGGACCGTCCTTGGGAATGGCGCCGGCCGGGATGTGCAGATGGATGTCGACGTCGGCGAAACCCGTCGGCGACACGCCCAGCGAGGCCGCGCGCGCCTTCATCAGCGTGAGCGCGGCCTGCGCGCTCTCCTTCATCACCTCGCCCAGGTGCCCTGTGAGGTTCAGCTTGCCGTTGCCCGGCACGCGGGTGGCCTCGATGAAGAGGATCTCGCCGCCCGCGGGCGTCCACGCCAGCCCGGTGGCCACGCCCGTCACGTGGCCGTTGCCGGTCAGCGCGGCCTCGTGTTCGTAGGGCGCCGGGCCCAGGATGGCCTCCAGGTCGGATGCGTCGATGCGGATATCGGCCGTCGAGCCTTCGGCGACTTTCACTGCGGCGTGGCGCATGACGCGCCCGAGTTCGCGCTCGAGCTGGCGCACCCCCGCCTCGCGGGTGTAGTCCGAAACGATGGACCGCAGCGCGTCGGCCGAGATCTCGCATTGCCCTTCCTTCAGGCCGTTGGATTCGCGTTGGCGCTGGATCAGGTAGGTCTGCGCGATCTGCATCTTTTCTTCCTGCGTGTAGCCCGGCAGTTCGATCACCTCCATCCGGTCGCGCATCGGCGCCGGGACGTTGTCGATCACGTTCGCGGTGGCGATGAACACCACCCGGCTCAGGTCGAACGGCACGCCGAGGTAGTTGTCGCGGAAACTGTTGTTCTGCTCGGGGTCGAGCACTTCGAGCAGCGCGGCCGACGGGTCGCCGTGGGCGCTCGCGCCGATCTTGTCGATCTCGTCGAGCATCATCACGCAATCCCGGGCGCCGGCACGCCGCAGTCCCTGCACGATGTTGCCGGGCATCGCGCCGATGTAGGTGCGCCGGTGCCCCCGGATCTCCGCCTCGTCGTGCACCCCTCCGAGCGACACGCGCGTGAAGGGGCGCTGGATCGCGCGCGCGATGCTCTGGCCGAGCGAGGTCTTGCCGACGCCGGGCGGCCCCACGAAGCACAGGATGGGCGCGCGGCCGATGGGGTTGAGCTTTCGCACCGCGAGAAACTCGACGATGCGCTGCTTCACGCGCTCGAGCCCGAAATGGTCGGCCTCGAGCGACCGGCGCGCCGCCGCGAGGTCGAGCGGCGCTTCCGGCTCGATGGTCCACGGAAGCTCCACCATCCAGTCGAGGTAGTTGCGCAGCATCGAGTATTCGCCCGACGCGTCGGGCATCCCGCGCAGGCGGCCGAGTTCCTTGCGGGTGTGCGCCTCGACGTCCGCAGGCATGCCGGCCGCGGCAATCGCCGCTTCGATCCGCGCGAACTCCTCGTCGTCGGCGCCTGTTTCGCCCAGCGCGGCCTGAATCGTCTTCAGCTGCTGGCGCAACACGAACTTGCGCTGCTGGTCGTCGAGCTGCTCCTTGGTCCGCTCGCCGATTTCCCGCGACAGCCGAAGAACCTCCAGGCGGTGCGAGAGCAGCTTCAGGAGCTGGCCGATGCGTTCCGAGGGCGACAGCATCTCGAGCAAGGCCTGCTTCTCGTTCACGTCGGCGTCGATCACGCTGGCCGTGATGTCGGCCAGGGCGGACGGCTCCCGCGTGGTCTGCAGCGCATGCACCAGCTCCGCCGGCACGCTGGGCAACAGCGACAGCAGCTCGGTCGCGCGCTCCCGCAGCTGGAGCGCCAACGCCTCGGACTCGGCGGACACGTCGGCGGCCTCCTCGACGATCTCGATCCTGGCAGCGAGATAGGGTTGGCCTTCCACAGGCGCCACGATGCGGAACCGTTTCAAGCCCTGGCAGACGGCGTGGTACTGTCCTTCGCCGGAGTCGATGTGCTGCACGATTCTCGCAAGGGTACCCACGACGCATAGGCTCGCGACCGACGGATCGTCTTCGCCCGGCTCCTTCTGCAGGACGATGCCGATGGGCACCTCGCCGGCGATCGCTTGCTGGAGCGCGGCAATCGATTTCTCACGTCCCACGCTCACGGCCGTCACGACATGCGGGAACAGCACGAGGTTGCGCATCGGGATCAGCGCCACCACCTCGGGCAGCGCAGCAGCGGAGGGCGGGGCGGGGGCAGTGGTCATGGGATTCTCCGTGAGGCGCGAACGCCGCGCTTCAGTAGAGATCGCCGCCGGAGCCGCGCTGCGCGTCCGGAGCTTCCTTCTTGGGAGCGATGGCGATCATGCAGTCGGTGGTCAGGATCAGGCTGGCGATCGATGCGGCGTTCTGCAGGGCCAGGCGCGTCACCTTGGCGGGATCGATGACGCCCATCTCCAGCATGTCGCCGTACTCGCGGGTCGCCGCGTTGTAGCCGTAGCTCGGCTGGGTCGCCTCGTCGACCCTGGCCAGCACGATGGACGGCTCGTCGGCCGCATTGCTGACAATGCGGCGCAGGGGCTCCTCCAGCGCGCGCTGGACAATCCTGATACCCGACCCATGGTCGATTGTGGGAGCGGCCAGCTGGCCCAGGCTCCTGCGTGCCCGCAACAGGGCCACGCCGCCGCCCGGGACGATGCCTTCTTCCACGGCCGCCCGTGTCGCATGCAGCGCGTCTTCGACGCGGAGCTTGCGCTCCTTCAGTTCGGTCTCGGTCGCGGCACCCACCTTGATCACCGCCACGCCGCCCGAGAGCTTCGCGATGCGTTGATCCAGCTGCGTGCGCTCGTAGTCGCTGGTCTGCGCCTCCCGCTCCTGGCGAATTGCGGCGATCCGTTCGCGGATGGCCGCGGGTTCGCCCGCACCGCCGATGAGCGTGGTGCTGTCCTTGTCGATCACCACGCGGCGTGCACGGCCCAAGTGGTCGAGCGTGGCTTTCGCCAGACTCAGGCCCAGCTCGGTCGAGATCACCTGCCCGCCGGTCAGGATGCCCATGTCCTGCAGCAGCAGCTTGCGCCGGTCGCCGAAGCCCGGCGCCTTGACCGCGCAGGTCTTCACGACGCCGCGCATGCTGTTGATCACCAGCGTGGCCAGGGCGTCCGCATCCACATCCTCGGCGATCACGAGCAGGGGGTCGCCCGACTTCGCCGCGGCTTCGAGCAGCGGGACGAGGTCGTTGATGGTCGACAGCCTCTGGTCGCACAGCACCACCAGGGCGTTCTCCAGCAGCACGGTCTGCTTCTCGGCGTTGTTGATGAAGTAGGGCGACAGGAAGCCTCGGTCGAACTGCATGCCCTCGACGATCTCCAGCTCGCTGACGAGCCCCGAGCCGTCCTCGATGGAGACGGCGCCCTCGCGGCCGGCCTTGTCCATCGCGCGGGCGACGAGGTCCCCGATAGAACGGTCATTGTTGGCCGAGATCGCGGCCACGTGCGCGATCTCCTGCGAACTCGTGCAGGGTTGCGAGAGCGCCTTCAGCTCGTCCACCACCGCCGCGACCGCGAGATCGATGCCGCGCTTGAGGTCCATGGGGTTCATGCCCGCAGCCAGGTACTTCAGCCCTTCCTGGATCATCGCGTGGGCCAGCACGGTGGCGGTGGTGGTGCCGTCGCCCGCCATCTCGCTGGTGCGGGCCGCAACTTCCCGCAGTAACTGCGCGCCCATGTTCTCGAACCGGTCCTCCAGCTCGACCGCCCGGGCGACGACCACGCCGGAATTGACGATCTGCGGCGCGCCGTACGCGCTGTCGATGATCACGGTGCGTCCGCGCGGACCCAGTGTGACCTTCACCGCCTCGGCCAGTGCATCCACGCCGCGGCGGATCTTGTCGCGTGCCTCTTCCCGAAAAAGCAGTTGCTTGGCAGTCATCGAGGACCTCTCCACGGTAGCGGCGGCGTACACGCCGCGCGGATTCAGCGATCAGGCCGGCCTGCAGACGATTTCGGGCCACAGCGTGGCCGATGCGGGGCTGTAGTGCCACACGATCCTGCGTACCTTGAGCCGGCCCTTGGCGTCCGGCGGCATGTCCGCGTCGTCGGGGACCACGAGGGTCTCGCCCACCTGGGGAAGCGGGCCCGGGTGCGGATGATGGGTCGTGCCGACCTGCAGTTCGCACGACGTCTTGCCGGACTGGCGGACAGTGATCTTCATGGCGTGCCTTGACGCCGGTAGTCCGGCCTAGCCGACCACCGTGTTCCAGCCGGCCGTGCCAACCGAAGGCACCCGCAGCGGCAGTGGCGGCATCGGCGGCATGTCGTCGACTTGCACGGTCTCGCGCTGAAGCCCGCTTCGGATCACCTTGGACAGGCCGGCGATCTCGTCCGCGCAGGCGCCCATCAGGTCGTCCAGCGCAACGATGCCGACGACGCGTTCCTCGGCATCGGTCACCAGCACCCTCCGCACGCCATGCTCTTCCATGACGGCCATGGTGTCGGCCAGGTCTGCGTTCTCCGTCACGCTCACGATCGTCTCGCTCGCGAGCTCGCCAACCTTGATGCCCGCGGGATCCAGGCCCTGGGCCAGGACCTCGATCACAAGGTCGCGATCAGTGACGATGCCGCTCACGGACGCGCCCCCACCCACAGAGTGAGTGATGACCAGGGCGCCGACGTGCTGCTCGCGCATCATGGCGGCTGCCTGGAAGAGCGTGCTGCCGCCGTCCACGGCCACCAGGCGCCGTGTGCAGATGGATGAGATGTTCATGGGACCTTCTTTCGAACTTCGGGGGTTGGCGAGACATGGAGAAACGCGTTGTCCATTCTGGAGAGCGCGGGCGGTGGCGCATTGCGCTGGATCAAGGAGGCGGCCGGCGCCGGGGCGGATGCCGCACTGCGGCTTCCTCGAGCCGGCGTGAATCGGCGGCAGCGACCATGGACGCGATCCCGGCTCGTCGCTGGCGGCGGGTCTTGCTGAGGAAAGTGCATGTCCCTGTCTTCGCGCATCCGCATGGTCGCGCCGCCGGCCGGGTTCGCGGTGCACGAATCTGACTCACCCCTCGCCACTGCAGCTGGCGAAAAGGCCGGTACCGACCTTGCGGAGCCCCTCGCGCTCGCGCGTGACGACGAGTGCGTCGAGCCCCCGCCGCATGGCAAGTTCACGCCCGGCCTCGGCACCGAGCACCATCAGCGCTGTGGCGTAGGCATCGGCATCGGTACAGGTCGGTGCGATGACCGTGACCGACGCGACCGCCCCGCGCAGCGGCGCACCGATGCGCGGGTCCATCGTGTGCGAGACGCGCTCGCCGTCGACCACGCGCCATTGCCGGTAGTCGCCCGAGGTCGCGATCGCGGCGTCGCCGAGCTCGATCACGCCCATCGCCGTGCGCCGGTCGTCCTCGGGCGCCTCCAAAGCGATGGCCCATGGCGAGCCGTCGGGCTTGCAGCCCCGCGCGCGCATTTCGCCATCGATGCCGACCAGCCAGGAGCCGATGCCGTGCCGGTTCAGCACGCGCGCGAGTTCATCGACGCCGAAGCCCTTGGCGATGCCGCACAGGTCCAGGGCGACGCACGCATGCTTGCGCACCCGGCGCCCCGGCAGGTCGACTTCCAGCAGCTCGTCGAGCGGCCGGCAGGCAGGGGAGCCCGTCGACCTGCCTCGCGGGCCACTCCTGCCCGCCGGGCCGAATCCCCAGGCGTCGACGAGTTCGCCGACGCCGATGTTGAACGCATTGCCGGTTTCGCGCCCGATCTCGGCCGCCCGCACCAGCACCGACGCCAGGTTCGCGGGGACGGGAACCCAGCCGTCCGGCGCCGCGCGATTGAGCCGCGACAGGTCGGAGTCGGCCTTCCAGTTCGACATCTGCGCGTCGACGGCGGTGACGGCCGCTGCCAGGACGCCGACGATCGCCTGCACGTCGGCCTCTTCCGGCACGACGAAGCGCACGGTATAGCGCGTGCCCATCGTCGCGCCGCTCGCGCGGCAGTCCTTCAGCCGTGCGCCGCGCAGCCACTCAATAGACGTCCTCAACATAGCGTCCCTGTGTCCTCAGTTGTGCGACCGAAAGGCCGGAGCCTTCCAGGATGCGGTCCCAGGCGTGAGCCACGCCTTCGGCCATTTGGCGGCCGCCGCACACCATGACCTGCGCGCCCTGCACGATCGACGCGCGCAGGCGCCGGGCGTCCGCGAGCAACCGGTCCTGCACGTAGGCTCGATCAGCGCAGCGCGAGAAGGCGGTGGTCAGCGTGCGCAGCCGGCAATCGTCGACGAGGCCGTCAAGTTCGTCGCGATAGAGAAAGCCGTCGTCGGCGCTGCGCGCGCCAAAGTACAGGTGCATCGGGCGTCTGGCACTGTTGTGGCGGATGAAGCCGATCAGCGGACCGATGCCGGTTCCCGCACCGATCAGGATCAGCGGCGCGGTGCCGGCGGCAGGGCGGAAGCTCTCGTGCGGTCGAACGAAAGCCTGGATCGCCGCGCCCGGCGACAGGCCGGTGAGGTAGCCGGAGCAGATGCCGCCGGGTTGGCGGCGCACGCAGATTTCAGCCGCGCCGTCCGAAGCCGCGCTCACCAGGGAGTAGTAGCGCGGCGAGGCGCCGCCCGGTGGCACCACGCCGAGCAGGTCGCCGGTCTCGAATTTCGGCAGCTCCGGCCGGCCGAGCCAGGCGCGCCAGCCCCTCGCGGGTACCCGGGGCGCGAAGCGCAGGACCGCGGTCAGGGTCTGGGGATCGGCGCCGTAGTCGGTTCGCGAGACGAGCTCGAGCGCCGTCGTGCGCGGCAGCAGCGGCTCGTAGCGGATGTCGAGCGCCACCCCAAGCGTCTCGCCGAGCCACTTGCACCATTGGCGGAACTCGGGCTCCGACTGCCGGTCCACCGTGCCCGTTTCTCCCAGCGCCTCCAGCCCCCTGGCGGCGAGCGCGTCGTGGACCTGGCGTGCATAGCCGCAGAAGTGCGGGAATTGCCGGTCGCCAAGGCCGAGCACGGCGAACGCGACGCCGGGCCCGGCGGGCAAGCGGGCGAGCCGCGGCAGAAACTGGCGCGCGCTCTCCGGGGCCTCGCCGTCGCCGTAGGTCGCGGTCAGGACGAGCAAGCGGCGAACGCCGTCGTGAGGGGTCTCGATGTCGTTCATCGGCGCCGCATGCACCCGCAGGCCCGCACGCGTCAGCGCCGCATGCAGCGCCGAAGCGAATCCCCAGGTCGTGTGGGTCTCGCTGCCGACCAGCAGCAAGGTGTCGGCGTCGCGCCTCGAGGCGTTGTTCGCCAGGCGGGGCAGGCTCTGGCGCCGGTGCAGCCAGAGCAGGAAGCCGGTCGCCGCGAGCAGCGGCACCGCGAGCGACGAGGCGCCAAGCAACAGCCCCAGCCACCACAGGCCCTCGCCGGTATGCAGCATGCGCACGGTCGCGTGCAGGCGCTGCCACCCGTCGAGCGCCCGGTAGGCGAGCCAGGTGCCCGTGGCAGGATCGACCACGCCCGCGCCATCCGCGGTCTCGATTTCGATGACGTCGCTCGGGTCGTCCGGACTCGCGAGCTTCAACTGTGCCAGCCGCGACACATCCACCGATTGCAGCACCGCCATCTGCGCGAGCGCCATTCGCCCCGCCCCGCTCGGGCGCAGGTCGAGAAAAGGGTCCGCATCACTGCCTTCGGGCATCAGGCCGAAGGTCGCAAGCGACATGATCAGCCCGGTTGCCGCCGACAGTGCGAGGCCGGCGAGCGCGGGGCGTGCGCTCTCGTTGTGCAGCCGCTGCAGCGTGCTGCCGCGTACGCGGCCCAGCAACAGCTTCCATCCCCCCATCCGCCGCGCGAAGAGCGTGAGGCCGGAAAGCACGATGAACAGCATGAAGGCGGCGGCAACACCCGTCGCGACACGGCCGGGGTCGTCGAGCAGGAGCTTGCGATGCAGGTTCTTCAGCCAGCGCTGGGCGGCCGAGGGCCGATAGGCGGCGACCACCTCCCCACTGGCGGGATCGATGACCGATGCGCGCTGCTCGCTGCCCACCATGTGGTACGCCACGATCGTGCCCGACGGCTGGCGCACCAAGGTTTCCACGCCGGGCAGGCGCGCGCTCACACGGTCGGCGAGCGTTGCGACGTCGACGCCGCTCGCACCGGCTGCACCCGCCCGCTCGAAGGCGGGAAACAGCGACAGTACCGACCCGCTCAAGGCGACGAGCACGAGCAGCAGCGAAGCGATCAGCGCCGGGATCGAGTGGAGCGTCCGCAGCATCGCGCTCCTGTCAGAGGGTGTAGCGGAACGACCTGATGTAGCCGCGGCCGGCGGCCGGCTTGCCCGTGCCCGCCCGGGTGAGCGGGACGACGACTTCCGAGGGGTTCTCCTTCATCTTCTCCACCGCGGTGTCGACGTGTATCTCGTAGCCGGCGTCGAGCAGCGTGTCGGCCAGATCGACGCTCACACGCAGGGTCTTGCCCGCGCCAACGCTCGCGCCGCTGATGCCGTCCACCTTCGCCTTGCCGCCCGTTGCGCGGTACCAGTCACCCAGGTGGCGCCAGTACTTCGCCTTGGTCCCTGCGACCCACAGCGTGCTCTGGTAGCGGCCGCTGCCGTCGGTGAGGTAGATGGCCACGTAGGCACCGTCGCCGCCGTAGTCGGCCAGCTGGGTCTCGATCGTGACCTGGCGCGCCGAGGCGATAGACGGTGCGGCGAGGGCGCCCGCGACCGCCGCAGCGGTCCATGCATGCTTCATGGGTGATCTCCTGGTGTCGGTAACTCTGGGGGGAAAGGCTCAGCCGATTCCGGCCCCGGGCTTCGCGCCCGGCGGCGTCTCGGGAGGTGTGCCGTGCCTGCGTTCGCGATCGCCGTGCTCGCGCTTCATGCGGACGACCTTGAGCGTCGCGGGGTCGAGCTTGACCTTGAAACGGCGGTCGTCGGCATCGCGGCCCTTGATCTCGTAGCAGCCGTCGTCGATCTTGAGCTTGTCGATGCGCCAGCCGTTGCGTTCTGCCAGCGCGCGCACGGCACTGCGCGGCTGCCAGGTCTCGGAGGGGGCGTCGCAATCATCTTCAGCGCGCACCGGCTGTGCGGCGAGCACGAGAATCGCCAGCGCGAGGTTTCGCATCACGAAGAAGTGATTCATCGGTCGCAAGCCCACAGTCGAGAGTCGCGGCGGAGATGGCGTTCGGAACATGGAAGTGACATTGCGTTGGCGTGCATGTCCATTCTGGAGAGCGCGGGCCTTGGCGCATTGCGCTGGATCAAGGATGCGGCCTGCGCCGGGGCGGATGCCGTGCGGCGGCCTCCTTAAGCTGGCGTTAATCGGCGGCAGCGACCATGCACCCCATGCCCGGACCGCTGCCGGCGGCGGGTTTCCTGAGGAAAGTGCATGTTCATGTCCCTGTTGTCGCGCACCCGCATGGTCGAGCCGCCAGCCGGCGTTCCCGTCACGCCCCCGGCCGAATTCGCGGTGCACGAGCGCCACGATCCGCGCCGCGCCGCGGTCGAGGATTTCATCCGCGGCATCTACGCGCAACGCTACGGCGCGCAGGTGACGCACTTTGCGCCGCGGCTGGTGAGCCTGCGCCGCAACGGCGAACTCGTCGCCGCGGCCGGCTACCGCAACGCCGCGCACGGTGCGCTGTTTCTCGAGCACTACCTTTCGTCGCCCGTCGAGGTGCTGCTCGCCGGATGCGCGGGCGGGCGCCCGGCGCGCGAGGACATCGTCGAGGTCGGGCATCTCGCGGCCAGCCGCGCCGGCGAGGGACGGCAGCTGATCCAGCAGCTGGCGCCGCATCTCGCGGCCGAAGGCTTCGAGTGGATCGTCGGCACCGTGACCCAGGAGCTGCGCAAGATGCTCGTGCGCCTGGGCGTCGTTCCGCTGACGCTCGGGGCGGCCGAGGCGTCCGCATTGGGTACCGAGGCCGTTCGCTGGGGAAGCTACTACGACCACCACCCGGTCGTGCTGGCCTCGCATCTGCGGCTTGCGCTGCGCCGCCACCAGGCGCGCCGGTCCCCGGCGCCGGGAGCGCAGGCGTGAGCCCGCGCTCCGGCACGGCCGACGTGGCGCTGGACGGCGGCGAGCGCCGCCTCACGTTCGCCGAACTGGAAGCCGAAGCGGACCGGCTGGCGGAACGGCTGCGGGCGGAAGGGACTCGCGTCCTCGCCACCCTGATGGACAACTCGCCCGCCTGGGTGGTGGCCGACCTGGCGGCGGCGCGGGCGCAGGCGGTGCATGTGCCGCTGCCGGTGTTTTTCGCGCCCGGGCAGATCGACCATGCCGTGCGCGCCGCCGGCGTGGACACCGTGCTGACACCGCCGGCTTTCGCCGCGCGCTGGCCGCAGGGCGCGGCTTCGGGCCTGGCGGTTGCGGGCCAGCCACTGTCGGTCGTGCGTCTGCCGGTGGCGGCCGCCCCGCCGATGCCGGCGGGCACGGCCAAGATCACCTTCACCTCCGGCACCACCGGCGCGCCCAAGGGCGTGTGCCTCGGTGCCGACGCCATGCGCCGGGTGGCCGAGGGCCTCGTCGAGGCCATGGCGCCGCTCGACGTCCGCCGCCACCTCTGCGCGCTGCCGTTCGCGGTGCTGCTGGAGAACGTCGCGGGCGTGATGGCGCCTCTGCTGCGCGGCGCCACCTGCGTCACGCTGCCCCTGCAGCAGCTGGGCCTGGACGGTTCGTCGGGCTTCGATGCGGCCCGCTTCCATGCCTGCACGGTGGCGCAGCAGCCGCACAGCCTCATCCTGCTGCCGCAGATGCTGCGCGCCTGGTCCGGCTACCTGCTGCACAGCGGCCAGCGCGCGCCGGACTCGCTGAAGCTGGTGGCCGTGGGCGGCGCGGCGGTGGGCGCCCGGCTGCTCCACGACGCGCGCGCGCTCGGCATCCCGGCCTTCGAGGGCTACGGCCTGTCCGAGGGTGCCTCCGTGCAGACGCTCAACCTGCCGGGGCACGATCGTCCCGGCACGGCCGGCCGTGCGCTGCCGCATGCGCAGCTGCGCATCGCGCCGGACGGCGAAGTGGAGGTGGCGGGCAGCCTGTTCCTCGGCTACCTCGGCGACGCCACGGCGCCGCCGCGATGGTGGCCCACGGGCGACCTGGGCCGCATCGACGCCGACGGCTACCTTCACATCAGCGGCCGCAAGAAGCATCTTCTGATCACCGCCTTCGGCCGCAACGTGTCCCCCGAATGGGTCGAGACGGCCCTGCGCGGCGAGCATGCCATCGCGCAGGCCGTGGTGTTCGGCGACGCCCAGCCGGCGCTGAGTGCCGTGCTCTGGCCGGTGCGGGCCGACGCGAGCGACGCGCAGCTGCAGGCCGCGGTCGATGCCGCCAACGCCACGCTGCCCGACTATGCCCGCATCCGGCGCTGGGCACGGGGCCGGGCGAGCTTCGATGCCGCTTCCGGCATGGCCACGGCCAACGGCCGTCCGCAACGCGCGGCCATCCTGCAGTTGCATGCCGATGCCCTCGACATCGCCGTCACACCCTGACCGAAAGAACCCACCGGAGTCCCCATGAGTTTCCATGACCGACTGGTCCAACAGACCCACGACGCGCGGGCGAGCCTGCTCGGCACGCCCATCATCCAGGGCTGCCTGCGCGGCGAGGTCTCGCTGCCGAGCTACCTGGCCTTTCTGCGCGAGGCCTACCACCACGTGCGCCACACCGTGCCCCTGCTGCAGGCCTGCAAGGCGGCATTGCCGGCACGCAATGCGTGGCTGCGGGGGCCTCTGGACGAGTACGTGGAGGAAGAGCGGGGCCATGACGAATGGATCCTCGACGACATCCGCGCCGCCGGCGGCGATGCGCAAGCCGTGCGCGACGGACCGCCCGGCCATGCCACGGAGGTCATGGTGGCCTACGCCTACGACACCATCGCGCGGCGCAATCCGCTCGGCTTCTTCGGCATGGTGCATGTGCTCGAGGGCACGAGCGTGTCGCTGGCGCTGATGGCGGCCGACCAGATCCAGAAGCCGCTGCAGCTGCCCGATGCCGCGTTCACCTATCTGCGCTCGCACGGCACGCTGGACCGCGAGCACACCGCGCATTTCGAGCTGTTGATGGACCAGGTCGAGGATGCGCAGGACCAGGCGGACATCGTCCATGCCGCGCGGGCCTTCTACCGCCTGTACGGCGACGTGTTCCGCAGCCTGCCACTGCCGAGCGCAGGCACCGGCGCCGGGGGGCATCCATGAAGGTCGCCGAAGCCCGGGTGCTGCTGACGGGCGCGAGCGGCGGCATCGGCCAGGCCGCCGCCACGCAGCTGGTGAATGCCGGCGCATCGGTGATGCTGGTCGGGCGGTCTCCGGCCCGGCTGGCGGCGCAGGCCCGCGCCCTGGTGCGCGACTGCGGCGTGCCCCGGCCCCGGGTGGAGTGGTACGCAGCCGACCTGACGCGCGTCGCCAGCCTGGCGGGCATTGCCGAGGTGGCCTCCGGCTGGGGCTGCAACGTGCTGGTTCACAACGCGGGCGTATCGGGCTTCGGCCGCGTCGAATCGCTGGCCGCCAACGACATGGCGCAGGTGCTGCACCTCAACCTGCTGGTGCCGATGCTGCTGACCCAGGCCCTGCTGCCCCATTTGCGCAGCCTGCCGCGGGCGCAGATCGTCTGCGTGGGTTCGGTGCTGGGACGCCTCGGCCTGCCGGGCTTCAGCGTGTACTGCGCCAGCAAGTTCGGGTTGCGCGGATTCGCGGAATCGCTGCGCCGCGAACTCGGCGATACGCAGGTGCGCGTGCAGTACCTCGGCCCGCGCACCACGCGCACCGAATTCAACAACGCCGAGGTGGAAAGCTACAACGAGGCCACGGGCACGGCGACGGACCGGCCCGACATCCCCGCGAAGGCGCTGCTGCAGCTCGTCGAGAGCGAGGCCGCCGAGTGCTTCCTGGGCTTTCCCGAGAAGCTGGCCGTCCGGCTCAACGGGCTCGCGCCAGAGTTGCTGGACGGCGCCTTCGACAAGCACCGCCGCGCCCTGCCGCCGCGCGTGCCGCCGGCGCAGCCTTTCCTTGAGTGCCCCGACACGCCGGGCGTTTCCGACGAAGCCGATTCCCATTCGCTGCTGCACAGCGTGCACTGACCCGCAAAGGACGACACATGACACCGACCGCTTCACTCCCTTCGCCCATGCCGACCACGGTGCATCGCCGGTGGCTGATCGGCTTCGCCGCAGCCACGGTGCTGGGAGCGATGCTTCCTCGCGCAGCCCTCGCAGCAGGCGTCGACGATGACGTCGTCGAGCTGCAGCACGACTGGGAAGCAATCCGCTACCAGACCCCCGCGGCCGAGCGCGAGAAGCGCTTCGAGGCCCTGGCCGCCAAGGCACACAAGGTGAGCGAAACCTACCCGGGCCGCGCGGAGCCCCTGGTCTGGGAGGGCATCATCGTCAGTTCATGGGCCGGCGAGAAGGGCGGCCTCGGCGCGCTGGGGCTGGTGAAGCAGGCCAAGGCGCTGTACGAAGCCGCGATCGCGATCGACGGCAATGTGCTCGACGGCTCGGCCTACAACAGCCTGGGGGTCCTCTATTACAAGGTCCCTGGATGGCCGGTGGGTTTCGGCGACAAGGCCAAGGCGAAGGAACTGCTGCAGAAGGCACTGTCGCTCAACCCCAAGGGGATCGATCCGAACTTCTTCTACGGCGAGTACCTGGTCGAGGTCCGGCAGCCCGACCAGGCCGTCGCCTATCTCGAGCGGGCGTTGCAGGCGCCGCCGCGGCCGGGCCGGCAGGTGGCCGACGCCGGGCGCCGCGACGAAGCGCGCCTGCTGCTGGAGAAGGCCAGGGCCAGGTAGGCCGCCCCATCAGCGGTGCGCCGCATCGAACTGCAGTGTCACCTTCACCCCCCGGTCGCCGGCGCCGGGGCCGAACTGCAGCTCGAGGCCGTGCAGCTCGGCGATGCGCCGCACGATCGAAATCCCCAGGCCGCTGCCGCCTTCCTGCTGGCCGTCGGGCCGGTAGAAGCGCTCGCCCAGCCGCGTGAGCTGTTCGGGCGACAGCGGCTCGCCTTCGTTCTCGAGCTCCAGGTGCTCGCGCCCGATGCGCAGCACCACGCTCGAACCTTCAGGTGCATAGCGAACCGCGTTGTCGAGCAGGTTGCGCAGCAGCATCGTCAGCAGATGCTCGTCGCCGAAGAGAGGCAAGGGATGAGACCCCCGGGGAGGCCATTCGCAGGCCAGCTCGATGCGGCGGCGCTCGGCCGTCGCCAGGCAATCGCTCATGGCCTGCTCGACGATCCGCGGCCACTCCACCTCGGCGGTCAAGGCCGGGGTGACGCCGGACTCCACGCGTGACAGTGAGAGCATCTGCGTCACCAGCCGTCCCATGCGGTCGAGCCCGGCGCTGAGCTTGGCCTCGGCGGCGGCGCGTTCGGCCGCGCTGCCGGCGCGGCGCACCACGTCCCACTGGGCGCGCAGCACGGCCAGCGGCGTGCGCAGTTCGTGCGCGGCATCGGCGGTGAAGCGGCGCTCGCGCACCAGCAGCTGCTCGATGCGCGCGAACAGGCCATTCATCGCGCCCAGCAGGGGCTTGAGCTCGGCCGGCGCCCGCTCGTCGGGCACGGGCTGCAGATCGTCGGCCTTCCGTCGGCGCAGCTCGGCGGTGAGCTGGTGCATCGGCGCCAATGCGCGGCGCACGGCCCAGGCCATCACGGCCAGCAGGAAGGGCAGCACCAGCAACCAGGGGACGACCTGCGTGACCGTAAGGCCGTACACCAGTTCGTCGCGCTCGTACGCGTCCTGGCCGGCGGCCACCAGCCAGGTACCGTCGAAGGATTGCAGGTAGTAGACGCGCCAGGTCCGGCCGTCGATCCGCTCGTCGACAAAGCCTTTCGCTTCACGCCGCCGCGGCAGCACCACGCCCTCGCGGTCCGCGAGCATGAGGCGGCCCTGCGCATCCCATGCCGCCACGGCCAGGTCGCGCACGTCCGACTCCCCGGCCTCCCGGGTGCCTTCGCCCGGCGGGGGCGGCAGCATCGGCGTGGCGCCCGGATGGCTGGGGCCCAGCGTGAACTGCACCTGCCGCGCCAGCCGGATCAGTTCGGTGTCGTACAGCTCGTTGACTTCGTGCCGCGCCCGGCTGATGGAGAAGTACAGGGCCACGCCCCAGACCAGCGGCGCGCAGACCAGCAGATAGAGCAGCAGGCGGCGCTGGAGACTCACCGGGGCACCCTTGTCGCTGCGCTCATGGCGACGGCTGGCCGGATCCGAGCGCATAACCCACACCGCGCACGGTCCGCACGATGCCCGGGTCGATCTTGCGCCGCAGGTGATGGATGTGGACCTCGAGGACATTGCCTTCGGGTTCCGTGCCGCTCCAGTCATAGAGCTTTTCCTGCAGATGCGCTTTCGAGAGCACGCGCTGGGGCTGCGCCAGGAGCGCCTCGAGCAGCGCCAGTTCGCGCCCGGTCAGGTCGACGGGTTCGCCTTTCCAGAGCACCAGTTTCCGGGCGGGGTCGTACTCGAGCGCGCCGTGCTGCCAGACCGGCTGGGCGCGGCCGGCGGCGCGGCGCACGAGCGCGCGCAGGCGGGCGGCGAGCTCGTCGATGGTGATGGGTTTGACGAGGTAGTCGTCGGCCCCGGCGTCGAGGCCGGCGACGCGCTGTTCGACGCCGTCGCGCGCCGTCAGGATGAGCAGCGGCAGCTTCAGCCCCCGATCGCGCCAGCGGCGCAGCCAGGTCATGCCGTCGCCGCCCGGAAGCCCCAGGTCCAGCACCAATGCATCGAACGAGGCGCCGGACAGGGCCGAGTCGGCCTGGCCGCCGCTGCCGAACCAGTCGACGGCATGGCCGAGCTGGCGCAGGCCGGCGGCCAGCGCGTCGCCGAGCAGGGGGTCGTCTTCGACAATCAGCAAGCGCATGTGAAAGCGGCTCGAAACAGGGGCCTGCAGGCCCACGGCCTCAGAAGCCGGCCAGGGCGAGCATGCGGGACAGTGTAGACCCGCTCACCACGAACCACCCGTCGTCGAAGGCGTTGTAGACCCCGCACACCAGCGCGGCGGCACCGGCGGCCAGGACCAGCATGACGGCAAGGACCGCCGCCTCTGCGAGGCGGGTACCCCCCGCGGTCGCCGGGGCTTGCGCGCCGCACGGCCGCGGCGCTTCGTCGCGCGACGGCGCAGGGTCTGCGCCGGCATCGGACTGGGCAGCAATGTTCATTGGCATCTCCACGTAGGCTCATGTCGCGGCCGCCCCGCAGGGCGGGTCGCACGTTCGCATGATCGCGGCGGCAGATTCGATTTGCCTTAAGACGCCGGTGGACTCCTCGGGGATGGCTCCGCGTCACTCCCCGTCAACCCGATCGAACCCCCACAGTGCGGCTGTCACCGCCAGTGCCGCCAGCGGCCCCGCCAGCGGATGCAGCAGTGCGGCGAGTACCGGTGCCACGAGGATGAGATGGCGCAGCCCCCAGCCGTACAGCGAGCCTGCGCGGCGCACGTAGGCATGGCCCGTCGGGTTCCATCGCTGCCGGGCCGCGCACTCCACCGGCATGCCGCTGATGAAGCCCAGATGCGTGTAGTAGCGCACCGCCATGGCAGAGCACACCAGCGATGCAAGGAGCAGCGCAAGGAGCAGGAGTTCGGACACCAGCCGGGGCGTGAGATGCAGCCATCCGGACGCGCCGAGGCCTTCGCGCAACGAGGGCGCGGCCAGCGTCGCGGTGCCGACCAGTCCCAGCGCGGCCGTCGATGCCGTCATCGTTGCGGACATCAGGGAATTGCGCAGCGTCTGGACCGAGAGGATCTCCGAACCCTGATGCCGCGACACGGCGTCGAACCAATCCTCGCGCAGCAAGGCATGTGCACTGCGTGCCAGGCGGTGCGGGGCGCGATGCTGCGCCCATGCGCGCGCGCCTTCGTAGGCGACCAGCACCGCGGCCGTCGCCAGGATGGCCAGCCAGGCCGCCGTGGCGCTCATGGCGCTGCATCCCCCGGAGCGCTCGGCATGTCCGCGGGGCGGGATCTGCTGCGCTCGATCAGCTCGTAGCCCGCCATGCCCGCGAGCATCGCGGCGACGAAGACCAGCGCCTTGGCCTCGCCCATGCCGGCAGCCACCAGGCCGGGGCCGGGGCAGAAGCCGGCCACGCCCCAGCCGATGCCGAACAGGACGCTGCCCACGGCCAGGCGGCGATCGACCGTGCGCGCGGTCGGCAGCCGCATGGCGGCGCCGAGGAAGGAGACCGTGCGCCGCCGAGCCACCGCGAACGCGACGGCTCCGACGGCGATCGCGCCGCCCATCACAAAGGCAAGCGAGGGGTCCCAGCGCCCGCCCAGGTCCAGGAAGCCGAGCACCTTGGCGGGGTTGGCCATGCCGGAAACGATCAGGCCGAGGCCGAACACGAGGCCGGCAAGGAATGAAGTGAGGACCGTCATGAGGTGTTCCTTAGAGGCTGGGCAGATGGCGCATCGCGAAGACCGTCAGGAAGCCGGCCGCCATGAAGAGCGCGGTCGCCGCCATGGAGCGCGGCGACAGCCGCGACAGGCCGCAGACGCCGTGGCCGCTCGTGCAGCCCGACGCGTAGCGCGTGCCCACGCCGACCAGGAGGCCGGCCACGACGAGCGGCCCGTAGCCGGCATCGATGCGGGGCGCGGGCCAGTCCGCGAAGACCGCGTAGGCCGCCGGCGCTGCGACGAGGCCGGCCACGAACGCGAGGCGCCAGGCCACGTCGCCGCCGACCGGCCGCAGCAGGCCGCCGACGATGCCGCTGATGCCGGCGATGCGGCCATTGAGCAGCACGAACATCGCGGCGGCCGCGCCGACGAGCGCACCGCCGGCCAGTGCGGCCCAGGGCGTGAATGCAGGCCAGTCGATGGTCATGATCATTTTTCCTTCGGGCAGTAGATGCGGTAGAGCAGGGCGAGGATCTCCAGCAGCGCCGGGTCCGCCACTGCGTAGAAGACGTTCTTGCCCTGGCGGCGCGTGGTGACCACGCCTTCGTTGCGCAGCACGCCGAGCTGCTGGGACAGCGTCGGCTGGCGGATGTCGAGCTGCGCCTCGAGTTCGCTCACGCACATCTCGCCCTGGGAGAGCTGGCACAGCAGCAGCATGCGGTCCTCGTTGGCCAGGACCTTGAGCATGCCGACCGCGCGGGCAGCGGCGCCGCGCAGGATCTCGGGATCGAAGACGGGGTGGGGGGGCTGGATGGCTCTCGTACGCATGGGTCGGATTCCGGTTGACTTCATTATATCAATCAATATAATATTTATCAATAGATCATCGATCAGCTTCGCAAGTCCGCCATGAACAACACCTCAGCCTCGGTCCAGGCCTTCTTCGATCCCCAGACGGGCACCGTGTCCTACCTCGTGTGGGATCCGGCCACGCTGCGCGCCGCCGTGATCGATCCGGTGCTCGACTACGACTTCAAGTCGGGCCACACCGGCACCGCATCCGTGGACCGGGTGCTGGCCTGCGTGGCCGAGCACGGGCTGCAGGTCGACTGGATCCTGGAGACCCATGCGCATGCCGATCACCTTTCGGCGGCTGCCTATCTTCAAGGGCGGGTCGGCGGGCGCGTTGCCATCGGCGAGCACATCCGCACGGTACAGGCCACCTTCAAGACGCTCTTCAACCTGGAGCGCGGCTTCCTGCCCGACGGCAGCCAGTTCGACCACCTGTTCAGGGACGGCGAGAGCTTCCGCATCGGCGCCATAGAGGCCACCGCCCTCCTGGTGCCCGGCCACACGCCTGCCGACATGGCCTACCTGATCGGCGGGGCGGTGTTCGTCGGCGACACGCTCTTCATGCCGGACCTCGGCAGCGCGCGCGCCGACTTCCCCGGGGGCGATGCGCGCCAGCTGTACGCGTCGATGCGCCGGCTGCTGGAACTGCCGCCCGAGACCTCGATGTATGTCTGCCACGACTACCCGCCGCCATCGCGGCCGGCGCAATGGCAGACCACGGTGGCCGAGCAGCGCGCGCGCAACATCCATGTGCGCGACGGCATCGCCGAGGACGCGTTCGTGGCCATGCGTCGCGCGCGCGACGCCACGCTCGATGTGCCGACGCTCATCCTGCCGTCGATCCAGGTCAACGTGCGCGCGGGCCGGCTGCCGCCGGCCGACGACAACGGCGTGTCCTACCTGCGCATTCCGCTCAACGCGCTGCCGGTTCGCCGCACCGGCGGGACGTGAGCACCGTGGCGCGCACTTGATGGGCATCAAGCCCCGTGCGCCCGGCGCATGCCAAGCTGGCCGCAAGGAGCGCCCATGCCGTCACACAACCGCCTGCTGGCCCGCCGCGCCGGCATCGACACCTACCAGCAGCCCGTGGTCTACATGCGCAGCGACTGCGCCGTGTGCCGCGCCGAGGGCTTCCAGTCGCAGGCACAGGTCGAGCTGATTGCCAATGGGCGCCATCTGTTCGCGATCCTGCACCAGGTGAGCGGCGACTGGCTGCGCAACGACGAGATCGCGCTGTCGGAGGCGGCCTGGCACCTGATGGGCGCGGCCGAGGGCGAAGAGCTGGTGGTGCGGCACCCGCCGATCCTCGATTCGCTGGCGCACCTGCGCAACAAGGTGCATGGCGGCAGCCTGGACTACGCGGCGCTGCGGGCGCTGATGGAGGACGTGAGCCGCGGGCGCCTCGCCGACATCCACCTGGCCTCCTTCGTGACGGTCTGCGCCGGGCGCGGCCTCGGCCTCGACGAGACCGTGGCGCTGACCCGCGCCATGGTCGATGTCGGGGAGCGCATCGACTGGGGCACGTCGCCCGTGATGGACAAGCATTGCATCGGCGGCTTGCCGGGCAACCGGACCACGCTGCTGGTCGTGCCGATCATCGCGGCCTGCGGCCTGGTGATGCCCAAGACCTCGTCGCGCGCCATCACCTCGGCGGCCGGCACGGCCGACGTGATGGAAACGCTCGCGCCCGTCGACCTGGACCTGGCGGCGATGCGCCGCGTGGTCGAGCGCGAAGGCGGCTGCATTGCGTGGGGAAGCGCCATGCGCGTCAGTCCCGCGGACGACATGCTGATCCGCGTGGAGCGGCCGCTCGGCATCGACAGCGAGGGCCTCATGGTGGCGTCCATCCTCTCCAAGAAGGCCGCGATGGGTTCGCAGCGCGTGCTGATCGACATCCCGGTCGGCCCGCTGGCCAAGGTGCGCAGCGACGCCGCCGCCGGCCAGCTCTCGCGCAGCCTGGTGTCGGTGGGCGCGGCGCTGGGCCTGCATGTGCGCACGGTGTTCACCGACGGCAGCCAGCCGGTCGGCCGCGGCGTCGGCCCGGCGCTCGAGGCGATGGATGTGATGGCGGTGCTCGAACGCTCCGCCGATGCGCCGTCGGACCTGCGCGAGCGCGCGCTCCTGCTGGCCGGGCTGCTGCTCGAGCTGGCGGGCAAGGCGGCGACCGGTGCCGGCAACGCGCTGGCGCGTGCGGTGCTGGAGGACGGGCGCGCGCTCGCACGATTCATTGCGATCTGCGAGGCACAGGGCGGCCTGCGCGTGCCGCCCAAGGCCGCCCACACACACTGCGTGACCGCGCCCGCGGCGGGGGTGGTGTCGGGCATCGACACCCGCCTGGTGGCCCGCATGGCCAAGCTGGCCGGTGCGCCGCGCGATCCGGCCGCAGGAGCCTCGATGCACGTGCGCGTGCAGGACCGCGTCGAGCGCGGCCAGCCGCTCTTCACGCTGCATGCCCAGAGCCTCGGCGAGCTCCAGTACGCGTTGAGCTTCGTGCGCTCGCAACTGCCGGTGGTGCGCGTCGAAGCCGCGCCCTGAGCGCCGAAGACGCAAGGCGCGCCGCCTGGCGCAGCGGGCTCAGGCCGGCATCGTGGCGAGCAGCATCGCCTGCAGCGCGAAGCGGTGGTTCTGCGCGCACTCCGCAGCGTCGATCGGACCCGTGGGCGCACGCAGCACCCAGTGGTCCGGGTCGACGGCGTCGACCGAAAAAGCCGCGTCGCTCACCGCGCCGGAAGGATCGGGCAAGCGCAGAGAGAATCCCTCGCGGCGGGCGAACTCGAAGAAGTTCTTCGCGCGCACCGCAAGCGGGTCGCCGAAAAAGGCGATCGGCGTGTTCGGCCCCGGCTTGCAGCCATGGTCGCGCAGGGCCATCAGGTCGGCCAATGCCCGCGCGGGATGGCCGGGGCCTTCGAGATCGTCGTAGACCGGCACACCCGCGTGCTGCTCGATCATCCGCACCTCGGCAGGCGCGAGCTCCGCGCAGTCGATCGCATCGTAGAGCCGGCCGAGCATCTGCGCGAGCCCGCGGAACTTGGTTCCCGTCGGCTCGATCGGGGGACCGAGCCGCACATGCGCCACCCGCGCGCCCAGCTCCAGCGCTGCGCGCTGCAGCAACGGCAGGTCCGGTTCGGGCGGCCGCGGGCGCAGCAAGGCGATGTTCCTGCCGAGCAGCGGCCGGTCGCCGGCGCTGCCCGCGCGCCACGCAGCCTTCAGCCGGGATGCGTGCGCGAGGATGGACGACAGGTCGCCGGCCAGGAACGTGTCGCCCAGCCGCGGGCCGGAAATGTTCGAGGAAAGCTGCAGCGATTGCGTCATGGGTGGAGGCTATCTTTCGGTGCATGGCGCCCCTTGATGGCCGTCAACTCCTCGTGCTGGAGGAAACCGCTGCCTTGCGTTGAATCAAGCCGGGGCGCCGGCGCGCGCGCGGCGCGCCGGCAGGCCGCTTACTGGATCGTGAGGGTGCTGCGGCCGGTGCCTTCGCGCTTGGGAAGCGTCAGGCGCAGCACGCCATCCTCCAGCTTGGCGACGGCGGTCTTCTCGTCGACCTCGGTGGCGAGCGAGAAGCCGCGCGACACGCTGCCCCGGTAGGTCTCGGTGACCAGGGCGCGGCCATGCTTCTTCTCCAGGTCCTTCTTGATCTCGGCGGCGATCGACACATAGTTGCCGTCGATCGAGACGCGGACGTCCTCCTTCTTCGCGCCGGGAATCTCGGCCGTGACAAGGTATTCCTTGTCGTTCTCGCTCACGTCGACACGGATGTCGGCCGGCAGTTCGACGTCGTCGATCAGTTGCAGGGGCCGTGCCCAGCGGCGCAGCATGTCGGGAAACAGGTTTTCAAGGCGGTCAAGGCGAGTCAGTGCGTTCATCGTTTGCTCCAGAAGGTTGGTTGGATTTCGCACCGGACCTGCCCTTCGGTCGGGCGGCCGTGCGAGCTTCCACTCTAGGAATTCGCGCGCCGTCATTCCTTGCGCTGGATCAGTCCCGGCGCGACTTCGGCAACGGGCCGCGGCAGCGGCCCTTCAGATGTCGGAAAGCGCCAAGAGCGCTCGCTTCAGATAGCGCGAAGCCTGCGGCAGCCATTTCTCCGGATGGCGCGGATCGGGCTCCATCAGATGTGCGACGCTCAGGCGTGCCCGCATCAGCGCGTTCTTCGCGGTGTACAGGCGCAGCAGTGCCGGCGGCGGTGCGTCGTCGAGCGCCGGCGCCATGCGGGCGCACAGCAGCGGGCCGACCGATGGGTTGCCGGCCATGTCGCATTCCAGGCCCAGGAAACACAGCTCGTCGAAGGGGTCGACCTCGCCGAGGCGGGCGTCGAACTCGAGCGCATCGAACACGGCCGGAGGATCCACGAGGCACACGTGCTCGGCCCGCAGGTCGCCATGGCCTTCGACGAGACGGCCGGCGGCCGCGCGTGCGCGCAGCAGCCCTTCGTGCAGGCTCAGGGCCTCGTTCATCGCCTGGCAGGCTTCGTGAGCGCGCGGCAGGGCGGACCCGGCGCGCTCGAGCATGCGCGTGCTGAGCGCAATGCCGTGGCGCAACCGCGCGACGTACTCGCCCTCGTCCACCGCGGCGCGTACCGCGCCCTGGTAGAAGGCCGCCAGCGTGGCGGCCAGTGCTTCGAGATCCGCCGGCCCGAGTCCGTTGCGGCGGATGACCTCGTCGAGCATGCGTGCCTGCGGGAGCCGCCGCATGACGACGGCCCAGTCCACCGTCTGCCGGCCCGGCGGCAGATAGGCTTCCGGGACGGCGCTGAGCATGCCGCCGTGCCACTGCAGCGCCAGCAGGCCCAGGTAGACATCCGGCGCCAGGCGGCGGTTCAGCCGCAGTTCCCGCCTGGCGTTGCATTCCCGTGCCTCCACGCTCGAGTAGTCGACAGGGGGATAGACCACCGGCTTCTTCAGCTTCAGCACCTGCGTCCTGCCCACGAGCACCCATGACATGTGGGTCTCGATGCGCTGGGGAAATGCGCCCGCGTCGCTCGCCGCGAGAAACGACTCGAGGCAGCGGACCTTTGCCTCGGTGTCCGGCAGGCGCTCGGCAGCTCCCTCGGTGGCTGCCGCAGGTGAAGGGGCGAGCGCGGCGCCGGCTTGCATCGGCAGCGGGCTCAATGGGCCATCCAGACCGGCAGCGTGGCCGATTCCAGCACGGTGCGCGTGACGCCGCCGAGCACCAGTTCCCTTGCCCGGCTGTGGCCGTAGCAGCCCATGACGATCAGGTCGGCACCGACCTCAGTGGCCAGCGACAGCAGGGCCTTGCCGGGATTCCGCGCCTCGACAAGCCCATGCTCGTGCACCCGCTCGATGCCCCGCATCCGCAGGCAGTCGCGAACGGCCGCCATCCCGGACAGCGGGTCGCCCGGGCCGTCTTCCGCGGCACAGACGAGGTGAAGCTGCGTCGCCCCGCACAGCACCGGTGTCGCGGTGGCCAGCGCACTCGCGGCCTCGCGGGTGGAGCGCCATGCGACCAGCACCGTCCGCAACCGCGCCGGCGGTTCGCCTGCGAAGGGAACGATCAGGGCCGGCTTGCCGCTGCCGAGCAGCGCTGCCTCGACGAAATCGCCGGGCACGTCGAAGCCGGTGGCGTCGAAGGGATCGCGCTGCCCCAGCACCATGAGGTCCGCAGTCAGGGCGCGGCGCACGAAGGCCTCGACGACCGGCTCGCCGCGAAGCTCCTGCCAGTCGCTGCGAACGGCGCTGTCCTGCAGGGCGCGTTCGAAGGTCGCGAGGGCACGCGCCCGGTGATCGGGATCGACCGGCCCCCGCATCGGCATGGCCGGCAGACCCCCGGGGAGGGCGAGTGCCGGCAGCACCGGCGGCGCGACCGCAAAGAAGCCGGTCAACGCGGACCCATGGGCCTGGGCGAGCTGGTGGGCGAAGCGCAAGCGCGTTTCGGCGCGGACGGTGCCGTCCAGGTGGACGAGGATCGATGGAAGCGTGCGCATGGCGGCCATGCTGCGCCGGCGCAGCGGCGCATGCCTTGCGCCAGCGCAATGAGGAACGGTGCGCGGGCTTGATCGGCATCAAGGCCACCGCACCGCGGCCGCCGAAGATGCGCCCATCCGTCTCTCTGCCGCGCCAAAGGTGCATCCCACTGCCGATCGGGGACCGTCCATGAACTTCAAAACCATCCTCGTGCATCTCGACCATTCCGACCGCTGCGCGGCGCGCACCGCGCTGGCGGCGCGATGGGCCGGAGCACACGGCAGCCATCTCGTCGGCCTCGTGCCCTCGGGACGGTACGACGGCGTGATTCCGGCCGATGCCATTGCCCCGGAAGTGGGCGACTTCATCGCGGCGTCGGCCGACTACCTGCGCCGCCGGGCCGAGACCATCGGCCGGGAGTTCGAGCAAGCCGTCGCGGCAACGGGTGCCGTCGCGCACGAGCTTCGTGTGGTCGACGCAGCGACGACCGATGCCGTGGTGCAACACGGTCGCGCGAGCGATCTCGTCGTGCTGGGCCGCGACGACGGCTCGGGCGCGAGGGACGTCGCCGTGCACGGCCTGGTCGGCCATGTGCTGATGGAAGTGGGCAGGCCGGTGCTGGTCGTGCCTTGCGACGGCGATTTCGAGGGCGTCGCGCGGAACGCGGTGGTGGCCTGGAACGGTTCGCGGGAGGCCGCCGTGGCGCTCCAGGCGGCGCTGCCGGCGCTGCAGCGCGCCCTCCGGGTGACGCTGGTGGACTTCCGCAGGCCGCAGGAGGCGGGCGACGATCGGCCGCCCTCCGCCGCGGAGATGCTCCGCTTCCTGGCGCGCCACGGCATCCAGGCGAGCTTCGAGCGCGATGTCGCGGGCAGCGATGTCGCCGCTGCGCTGCTGTCGCGCGTCTCGGAACTGGGCGCCGACCTGCTCGTGATGGGGGGCTATGGCCACCCGCGTGTGCAGGAAATGGTTCTGGGCGGCGTCACGCGGCAGATCCTGGCGCGGGCAAGCGTGCCGGTCCTGATGGCGCATTGAGGGCGCGACGGCGGCACGCCGCCGCGGGCGGCCGCGCCGGGAACTCAGCGCTCGAGCACGTAGGCGCCCGGCGCGTCGCCGATCGGCGGGTAGCCGTGCCGCGGCGAACCCATGCCCGGCGGCCGCCGCCTCGGTCCCGAATGCGCCGCCAGCCACTGCTGGAAGCAGGGCCACCAGGAGCCTGCCCTCTGCTGCGCGCGGTCGAGGAATTCGTCCGGCGCCACGTACGGCGCGTTCCTCGTGCGCTTCAGCAGCTGGTGGCTGCGGTGCAGATGCCCCGGCTCGCTCAGGATGCCGGCGTTGTGGCCGCCCTCCGTCAGCACGAAGCTGACCTCGGTGTCGCACAGCAGATTGATCTTGTACACCGATCGCCAGGGTGCTACGTGGTCGGTGCGGGTGCCGAGCGCGAACACCGGCACGTCGATGTCGTTGAGCGACACCGGCCGTCCGTCGACCAGGTAGTGGCCCTCGGCCAGCGCGTTGTCGAGGAACAGGCTGCGCAGGTAGTCGGCATGCATGCGGTGCGGCATGCGCGTGCCGTCTGCGTTCCAGGCCATCAGGTCGGTCACCGGCACGCGTTCGCCCAGCAGGTAGTTGCGCACCATCGGCGCCCAGAGCAGGTCGCCCGGGCGCAAGGCCTGGAAAGCCGCCGCCATCTGCTCCGCGCCCAGGTAGCCCTGGCGCGACATGATGTCCTCCAGGAACGCCAGCTGGCTTTCGTCGATGAAGAGGCCCAGTTCCCCCGGCTCGGTAAAGTCGGTCTGCGCGGCCAGCAGGGTGAGCGTGGCCAGGCGGTCGTCCTTGTCCCGCGCCATGGCCGCCGCGGCGATCGCCATCAGGGTGCCGCCGAGACAATAGCCCACCGCATGGACGCGGCGCCGGGGCGCCACGGCCTCGATCGCGTCGAGGCTGGCCATGATGCCCAGGCGCAGGTATTCGGCCATGCCGAGCTCCGCGTCGGCCGCCTGCGGGTTGCGCCATGAGATCGCGAAGACCGTGTGCCCGTTGGCCACGAGATGGCGGACCAGCGAATTGTGCGGCGAGAGATCGAGCACGTAGTACTTCATGATCCAGGCGCTGACGATCAGCACCGGTTCGGCGTGCACCGTCGGCGTGGCGGGGGCGTACTGGATGAGCTCGATGAGCTCGTTGCGCAGGATCACCTGTCCGGGCGTGAGCGCGACCTCATGTCCGGGCCTGAACGACTCCGCCCCGGCCGGTGCACGCCCGAAGGCCATGCGGCCGGCATCCTCGGCCCAGTGCATCGCGCCGCTCGCCAGGCAGCCGCCGCCGGTGGCTGCGATCTTCTGCAGCACCTGCGGATTGGTGACCGCGGCGTTGGCCGGCGACAGCAGCTCCAGCCATTGCCGTGCCATGAAGGCCACCAGCTGTTCATGGTGGCGGTCCACGCCGGGCACGCCGTGAATGAAGGTGCGCAGGCGGTGGGCGGCGGCCTCGTGGGCCTGCCGGTACAGGCTGAACGGCCAGGCATCCCATTGCGGTCCCGACAGGCGCGGCTCGTGCACCGTCCCGGGTGCCTGGACCGCGGCTCCGTCGATGGCGGCGCGGATCGCGCGGCCGGGCTGCGTCGCGAGGTGGACGGCCCAGTCCGACCACGCCAGCATCTGCGCTGCGGGCGACATGCCTCCGCCCAGGTGGCCCCAGAGTGCGTGCAAGGTTCGGTCGAGTTCGTCGGGCTCTGCGTTCATGGTGTTTTGTTGCGGAAAGCTCGCGGGTGGTCAGTGCGGCCGGCTCAGGCGCACCTCGGGCCAGGAAAGTTCCAGTCCCATCATCGCGCGTGCATACAGGTAGTTGTTGAGCGTCCGCTCGCTGAGCGAATCCATGTCCACATGGCCGACCGCGTCACATGGAAAGACGAAGGCGCGGTGATTGTCGAACAGGGGTCGAAACCGAAGTTCGTAGCCACCGGATGCAGTGAGTGTGTCCATCTTGGTCTCCTTGGGCGTTGCGCTTGCGTTCGCCATTGCCATCGGAAAACGAATCGCGCCATACCAATTTAGAACCCGTGCTTGGCTGCATCATCAATGCTGCGCATCAGACGGAAACACTGTGTCAATCGTCGGTATCAGGGGCCGCTCGTCCTCGACCCTGTTCGTGCGCAGGGCTTCGCGTCCGCGCGGTGTGATCTCGAGCACGGTGGCTGCATCCTGTCGCTGGATGGGATCGACAGCGGCGTGCGGCGGTGGAATCCGCACCGTGATCAGACCGGCGGCGTCGAGCACGCGCAGCCTGTCGATCACCGCGGCATCGGCCCGGGTGCAGGGCAGCGGCGCTTCGGACAGCGCCCTCAAGAGGTTCAGGCACATGGGCAGACCTCCATGGGCTCAGTCGAGCGTGACCCAGAAGACGAACATGTTCAGCAACAGCCACGCACCCGCGGCAGACAGCACCGCGGCCAGCGCCACCGCGACCCACTGGAGGACGGACATGGCGGGTCTGCCGGGCGATCAGCGCCTGGCGCGGGCGCAGGTGCTGAAGCCGAAGAGCGAGTAGAGCGGGCAGGTGCCGATCACCCCGGTCAGCAGCGGCACCACGCCGATGTAGCCCCAGCGGCCGATGATTTCGGTGGCGGCGAGCACGATGAGCAGCGTGCCGCCGCTCACGCGCGCCGTGCGTTCGAGGGGGCCGATGTTTTTGGACAGGAAGGACATGCGTTTCTCCTTGCGGGCAGGAGCGCATCTTGTGCGGCGCCGGCCCGTCGGGCATTGAGGCAGATCAAGGAGGCGGGGGCTGCTCCGGATGTGTCCGCTCCCTCAGGCGGGCAGCAGCGCGCGGACGCTCGCCGCAATGGCGGGGGCGAGCCGGATCCGGTTGGATGGATGGCGGATGGTGTCGCAGCTGACGATGTCGCCCGCGCCGGCGGAGCGCAGATCCTCGAACGCGGTCTGCGCGAACACGGCGTGGACAGCCACGCACACCGGGGCGGCGAGACCGGCCCGGCGCAGGTGGCCGACCGTCTCGATCATGGTGCGGGCGGTCGAGACGATGTCGTCCACCAGCACCGGCGTGTGCGAACGCCAGCGCCCGACATCGGGCAGCGAGACCTCGACGTCGCGATCGCCGCGGCGCGTCTTGCTCAGCACGATGAACGGGGCCGCGGCATGTTGCGCCACGGCGCCGACCCATTGGGCGCTTTCCTCGTCGGGACCGATCAGCAGGGGCTCGCGCACATGGGCCCGAATCCACTGCGCCACGCTCGGCGAGGCATGCACGACGCCCGACGGAACGCTGCAGACCTGGGACAGGTCGGTGATGCGGTGCAGGTGGGGATCGACGGTCACGAGCCAGTCGGCACATTGCGAGAGCCATGCGCCCACATGCCGGGCGCTGACCGTCTCGCCGGGCTGGAAGCGCCGGTCCTGCCGCATGTAGGCCAGGTACGGCGCGACCAGGCCCACCGAGGTTGCGCCGGCTTCCCGCAGCGCCGCCGCCAGCAGGAACAGCGGCACGAGCTTGTCGTCGGGCCGGTCGAGCGTGCAGACGATGAGCGTCCCGCGTCCGTCGACCGGCGATTCGATGCGCACGTAGGACTCTCCATCGGGAAAGCGCCGCACCGTGGCCGCGCCGCGTTCCAGGCCGAGGCACGCGGCCAGCGCGTCGGCGAGCTGGCCGTTTCCGGGCATCGCGACCGCGACGACGGGCATGGTCATTCGAATGCCTGGGTTCCCGCCGCGCTGTGAACTTGGCGCAGGGCAGGCCGACGGTGGCGGACTATCGCAGGACCAGCACGGGAAGCGCCGAGTGCGCCAGCACGTGCTGCGTCTCGCTGCCCAGCAGCAATCGCTTGATGCCCTTTCGGCCGTGCGATGCCATCACGATCAGGTCGCTCTTGTGCTTCTTGGCTGCGGCGATGATCGATTCGGCCACCAGGTCGGAGCTGACCGTCGCCGTCTTGATGCGCACGCCGTCCTGCCTGGCGCGCGCGCTCACGGCATCGAGCATGGCCACGGCCTTGTCGTTCCATTGCTTCTCGACGCGGCTGACGTCCTCGGCGGAGACGGTCATGGAACCGTCGAAGTAGCTCCTTTGGTAGCGTGGAACCACATGGAGCGCCACGAGATCGGCGTCGTTCTGGGCCGCCAGGGAGATCGCACTCGCGACTGCTTTCTTCGAGAGCGCGGAACCGTCGGTGGGAACGAGGATGCGTTTGAACATGAGAGTCTCCGATGGAGTGTGTGCCGCGAGCTTAGGCTCGCGGCACGCGGCGTGCGTTGATTCAGATCAAGGGACATTGCAGCGGCCGCAGGGGCGCCGCATCGGGGCGGGTCAGGCCCGGGCCCGGCGGTGCGGCGCCGGCCGGCGCACCCGCGAAGGCGCGGCGCCCGCCAGGCGGGCGTAGAAGAATCGCTTGGCCATCTCCGCCAGCGCCAGGTAAGCCGCCAGCATGCCGGCCAGCCAGGCGAAGAAGATCGCGGGCGGCGGTTCGAAATGGAAGAACCTGGCCAGCGGCAAAAAAGGCAGCAGCAGCGCGGCGGCCACGACGAGGAGCGATGCCACGGAGAGCGCCGCGCCGGGGCGGCTGGCCCAGGGCCGGCCGCGGGTGCGGATCACGAAGATCACCAGCACCTGGGTGGCGAGCGACTCGACGAACCAGGCGGTGCGAAACAGCGGGGCATCGGCGTGCAGTACCTGGATCAGCAGCCAGAAGGTCAGTGCGTCGAAGGCCGAGCTGATCGCGCCGAACAGCCACATGTAGCGCTGGATGAACTTCATGTCGAGCGTGCGGGGCCGGTGCAGGTCGGCGGCATCCACGCGGTCGAGCGGGATGGCCGCCTGCGACAGGTCGTAGAGCACGTTGTTGAGCAGGATCTGCGCCGGCAGCATCGGCAGGAAGGGCAGCAGCAGCGAGGCGCCCGCCATGCTCAGCATGTTCCCGAAGTTGGAGCTCGTGCCCATCATGATGTACTTCATGACGTTGCCGAAGGTGCGCCGCCCTTCGAGCACGCCCTCGTGCAGCACGCCGAGGTCGTGGTCGAGCATGACGATGTCCGCCACCTCCCGCGCCACGTCGACCGCGCTGTCCACGGTCAGCCCCACATCGGCCGAGCGCAGCGCGGGGGCATCGTTGATGCCGTCGCCGAGGTAGCCGACCACGTGGCCGCGCGTCCTGAGCGCCAGGATGATCCGGTTCTTCTGCGCCGGGTTGACGCGGCAGAACAGGGTGGTGCGGCCCACGCGGGCGCGCAGCGCGATATCGTCCATGGCCGAGATCTCCTGCCCCGTGAGCACGCCCGCCACCGGGATGCGCAGCAGCGTGCACAGGTGCTGCGTCACCAGCTCGCTGTCGCCGCTCACGATCTTCACGTGGACGCCGCTCCTCGCCAGCGCGGCCATGGCTTCGCCCGCACCGGCCTTGGGCGGATCGATGAAGGCGGCGAAGCCGGCGAACACCAGCGCGCTCTCGTCGCGCACGTCGGCATGCGGATGGTCTGCGGGCACATCGCGCCAGGCCACGCCCAGCACGCGCAGGCCCTGCCGTTCGAGCGCATGGCAGCGCTCGCGCAGCTGCACCAGGGCGTCCGCGTCCAGCGGTGCCGGCGAGCGGCCCTCGTCGCGTTCGAAGCGGTTGCACAGGGCCAGCACGTCGTCCGGCGCGCCCTTCACCACCAGCCAGCGCGCATCGCCGCGGTCGAGCAGCACCGAGACGCGCCGGCGCTCGAAGTCGAAGGGCACCTCGTCGATCTTCTTCCAGGCCGCGGTGTCCATCGGGTGCGCCAGCAGTGCCTCATCGAGCGGGCTCTTCAGGCCGCTCTCGAAGGTGCTGTTGAGGTGGGCCAGCATCAGCACCCGTGCACTGTCGCGGCCGTCCGCGTCGGCGCAACAGGCCAGGCTGATGCGCGCCTCGGTCAGGGTGCCGGTCTTGTCGGTGCACAGCACGTCCATCGCGCCGAGGTTCTGGATCGAGGCCAGGCGCTTGACGATCACGCGGCGCCCGGCAAGGCGCATGGCGCCGCGCGAAAGCGTGACCGACACCACCATCGGCAGCAGCTCGGGCGTGAGCCCGACGGCGAGCGCCACCGCGAACAGAAAGGAGTCGAGCAGCGGCCGATGCAGGACCACGTTGACCAGCAGCACGAACAGCACCAGCAGCAGGGTCAACCGCATGATCATCAGGCCGAAGCGGTGCATGCCGATCTCGAACGCGGTGGGCGGCGGTTCGACCTGGATGCTGCTCGCCACCTCGCCGAGCGCGGTGCGTGGGCCGATGGCCATGACGCCGACGCGCGCGCTGCCGCTGATCACCGTGCTGCCCATGAACACCGCGTGGAGGGCGTCCTGCAGCTCGGGGGCATCGCCGCTTGGCGCGTCCGGGCGCTTCTCCACGGGGTAGGACTCCCCGGTCAGCAGGCTCTGGTTGACGAAGAAGTCACGCGCCTCCAGCACCAGGCCGTCCGCCGGCACGCGATCGCCCGCCGACAGCAGCATCAGATCGCCCGGCATCACCTCGGTCACCGGAATCTCCCGCGTGGCGCCGTCGCGCAGCACGCGGGCGCGCAGCGCCACCGAGGCGCGCAGCTTCTCGGCGGCGTTGCTGGCGCGGTGCTCCTGCACGAAGTCGAGCGTCACGCTCAGCAGCACCATCAGCACGATGATCCCGGCGTTGGCGATGTCGCCCGTGGCCGCCGAGATCGTGCTGGCGGCGAGCAGCACGAGGACGAGCGGATTGCGCAGCCGCGCGAGGAACTGCAGTGCCAGCGAGCGCTTCGCCTGCGGCTCGAAGCTGTTGGGCCCCCAGCGTGCACGCGCCTCGTCGGCCTGCAGCTGCGACAGTCCCCAGGCGGCGCCCGTGTGCGCACCAAGCCACCATGGCTCGGGGACGCAGGCTTCGGCGTTGGCGTGCGAAGGGTGTGGAACTGAGGGGCGCATGCCCCAGGCTAGGCCTGCCGGCGCGTCCCGGCCTTGCGCCCGATCAAGCATCGGCGCGGCGGCGCGGAAGTCCGCAGGCGGTTGATCCAGCGCAAGGCCAGCCGGGGAGCGGCGGCCTAAGGTCGGCCCATCGCATTGCCCGAGCACCAGGAGCCCTCATGCAGACCCCGAAATCGATCCTGCTTCACCTCGACGGTTCGGAGCGCACGACGGCGCGCATCGCGCTGGCCCGCGAGCTGGCCGAGACCTTCGATGCCGAAGTCACCGGCCAGCCGTGCACGCTGTCCGCACTCGTGCGCTACCCGTTCGCCGTCGAGGCCGCGGCGGAGGCGGTCGCGATCATGCAGGAGATCGACAAGGCGGCGCGCGACAGGATGTACGCCACCTTCATGGCGAACCGCGCGGGCTCGCAGCACCTGCACTGGGCCGAGCCGGAGAGCGACGGGCCCCTGGGATTCGCCCGGCGCGCGCTCTATGCCGACCTGCTGGTGCTGGGCCAGCGCAATGGGAACGACCCGGCGCACGGCGAGCTCCCGGGCGACTTCCTGCCCAGCCTGCTGGTGCAGAGCGGCCGGCCGGCGCTGGTGCTGCCCTACGCGGGGCCGATCGGCCCCGTCGGGCGCACCGTGCTGGTGGCGTGGAAGGAAACGCGCGAGGCCGCGCGCGCGGTGACGGCCGCGCTGCCGTGGCTGCGCACGGCGACCCGCGTGCATGCCGTGGCCTATGGCGAGGACGCGCAGGCCTCCCTGCAGAGCCTGCAGGACTACCTGCGGGTGCAGGGCGTGCGGAATCTCGAGCTGCATCCCGGCGGCGACGACGACGCGGATGCCGGCAGCAAGCTGCTTTCCTTCTGCGCCGACCTGAGCGCGGACCTGCTGGTCATGGGCTGCTACGGCCACAGCCGGGCGCGCGAATGGGTGCTGGGCGGCGCCACCCAGTCGATCCTGGAATCGATGACGCTGCCCGTGCTGATGTCGCACTGAGCGGCGCGGAGTTGATCCCGCGCAAGGCATGCGCGCCTGCCTGCCGCCAGCATCCGTGCATGCGGGTCGCCGATCCGGAGGACACATCGCCATGAGCACCGAATTCACTTTTCCCCTGGCGCTTTGCAAGGCGCAATGGGGCGTGTGGCTGCACACGCTCGACATGCTGGAGACCAGCGCGGCGCAATGCCTCGAACTCGGATCGCATGCGCTGCGCGACGGTGCGGCCGAGACCCGCGCCGAGGCGGACGCGGTTGCGCAGGCCGCAGACTGGCAGGCCCTGGCCGTGGCGTCGGTGAACGCCCTCCGGCGCACCGCGTCGGCCCAGGCCTCGGCGGTCTTGGCGTTTTGCCCGCCGGGCAGCGGCGGCACCACCCGCGCGCCCGAGCAGCGTCGGCAGCAGGCCGCACCGTCGCGTTCCACCCTCGACGCCGTGCCCCGGCAGGCCGTGGTGGCCGAGGCCCTGCGCACCTTGCACACGGCGCTGGCGCCGGCATCGCCATCCCGAAGGAAGCCGTGATGCTCTCGACGATCACCCTCCATCTCGACCACACCGAGCGCTGCGAAGCCCGCACCCTGCTCGCGGCCCGGCTGGCAAGGCAGCATGGCAGCCACCTGCTGGGCATCGTTCCCACGGGCGTGCAGGCCGGGGCGGCGGCCCTCCCGCAGGCCCCTGAGACCGCCGCCCTCATGGCCGCAGCTTCCCTGTACCAGCGCCGGCGGGCCGAGGCCGTCGCGCATGTCTTCCGCTGCCGGCTGCGCGACGCGGGCTCGCCGCCGTGCGAGATCCGGCTGGTGCATGGCGACCCCGTGGATGCCGTCGTCGACCACGGCCACGGCAGCGACCTGGTCGTGGTCGGCCAGCCGGACCGCCAGGCGGCGGTGGACGCCCGGGCGCGGCAACTGCCCGAAGAGGTCATGCTGCATGCGGGCCGGCCCGTTCTCGTCGTGCCGCGCGCGGGGCGCTTCGATGGCGCGCTGGGCCGGGTCCTGGTGGCCTGGGACGGCGGCCGGGAGGCGGCACTCTCGGTGCACGGCGCGCTGCCGCTGCTGCGCCAGGCCAGCCAGGTCACGGTGGTGTCGCTGCTGGCGGACGGCGCCAGCGCATCGGCCGGCGCGCCCTGCCCCGACGACCTGGACGGCTGGCTGCTGCGGCACGGCATTCGCGCCGATGTCGACTGCGGCGCGGCAGCCGGGGAAATCGGCGAGGCCCTGCTGGCGCGCGCGTCGGCCCTGGCGGCCGACCTGATCGTGATGGGCGGCTATGGGCACGCCCGGGCGCGAGAGCGCATCCTGGGGGGCGCCACGCGCAATGTCCTGGCGCGAACCCGCATCCCCGTCCTCATGGCCCATTGACGTGGGACGGGGGCTTTATCAGCGGGCGCCGGGCGGCGTCACTTCTTTGCAGGTTCCGTGCGGCGCGCCGCATGCTTCACGGCCTCGACCGTCCGCGCAGACGCGTCCGCGGCGGCCTTGGCGGCGCTGCGCGTGGCGTCCACGGCCTTGTCGAGCGCCTCGCGCGTGGCCTGGGCGGCCTTTTCGGCGTCCTCCTTGCTGGCCTCGGCGGAACGCTTGAGCGACTCTTCCGCCCTTTGCAGCGCTTCCGCGGTAGCGGCCGAGGCCTTCCTGCTTTCCTCCTGGACCGCGCGCGTGGCTTCCTTGCTTTCGTCGAGCGCCTTGCTCGCCGAGGTGCCGGCCTTTTCCTCCAGCCGGGTGGCGGCCTCGGCGGCCTTGCGCGCGGCGCGGCGCACGCCTTCGGCCAGCGCCTTCGACACCTTGCCGGTGGCGACCTCGCTCTTTTCGGCCGCGGCCTTTGCGGCGTCGGCGGCTTCGCGCGCGGCCTTCTCGGCCTCTCGCGCGGCCCGGCCGGCGGCGTCCCGGGCCTTCTGGGTCGTGCCGGAGGGCGGGCTCAGCTGACCCGGCGCGGTGCTGTCCGCGGCAAAGGCGATGCTGCTCAGCGCCACGGCGAGCGGGACCAGCAAGAAGCGGAGTTTCCTGGATGTCATGGTGGTTTCCTTGGTTGATGGGAATGCATTGAATTCATTCATGGTCGGCCGCCTCAGGCGGTTTTTCCTGTCGCACCAGCAGCACGGGAACCGGCGCGCTGCGCAGGATCTGCTCGGCGTCGCTGCCCATCAGCGCGCGTCCGATGCCGCGACGGCCGTGGGTGCCGATCACGATCAGGTCGCAGGCTGCCTTGCCGGCCTCCTCGACGACGATGTCGGCGATGCGTCCTGCGGTGATCTCGCGCAGCACGGTCTCCGCCACCAGGCCGGCCGCAGTTGCTTGGGCCTGGGCCTTGGCAAGCACCGATTCCCCGTACTGCCGCATCTTCTGGAGTCCGGCCTCGAAGCTGGAGATGGTGGACATCTGCGCGAGCATCGGGAAATCGTCGATCACGTGCAGCAGCCGCAGCCTGGCCTTGAGCTCGCCAGCCAGGCGGATGGCTTCCTGCAGCCCGCGTTCGGCGGTGGGGCTGCCGTCCAGCGGAACCAGGACATGCGAGTACAGGGACATGGCGTTCTCCTCGGGACCGCTTTTGAAACAGGCATCCGTCGCCGGCCCCGGCGCTGCGGACAGACGGATTCTTCGCCTGGCCATCGGCGGCGGCCTTGCGCCAGGTCAATATGGCGCGAACGTGCGCGCCTTGATGCGTGTCAAGGTTGTTTGGGTCCATGGGGCGAGACTGGCAGCCCTTCCATCCGAACTGCGCGCTGAACCGCCCGCCTGCCATGTCCTCACGCATTCCTGCTCCGCTGAAGCCTGAGTTGCCGCGGCCGGGATTGCCGCAGCATTCCAGGCGGCTTTGGGCCGCTGTCAGGCCGCATGTGGCGGGCGGACTCGCCGTGGCGGCCCTGCTGGCCGCGGGCGCATGGCTCGGGCCTCGCTGGCTGCTCGGGCCGCGCGTGGAGGTGAGTGCGGTCGTGCAGCGCGACTTCGTCCAGTCGGTGGTGGCCAGCGGGCATGTGGAGGCGCCGCACCGCGTGAACATCGGGACCCAGCTCACCGGCACGGTCCGGCGCGTGCCCGTGGCGGAGGGCCAGGGCGTCGAGGCGGGCCAGGTGCTCGTGGAGCTCGAAAGCGCGGAACTGGCCGCCGCCGTGGCGCAGGCGGATGCGGCGGTGTCGCAGGCGCGGGCGCGGCTGCGCCTGCTGCGCGAGGTCCAGGCGCCGGTGGCCGCGCAAGCCGTGCGGCAGGCCCAGGTGAACCTCGACAACGCGCGCGCACAGCTGCGCCGCAACACCGACCTGTTCAACCAGGGCTTCGTCGGGCAGGCCGCGCTCGACGACGTGCGCAAGGCGGTCGACCTGGCCGAATCGCAGCTGCGCGCAAGCCAGAGCCAGCTCGACAGCGCACGCGCGGGCGGAAGCGACGAGGCGGTGGCGGTCACCGCGCTCGACCAGGCACGGGCCGGCGCGGCCGCGGCGCGTTCGCGCCTGGTCTACGCGACCATCGTTGCGCCGGCGGCCGGCACGCTGATCGACCGCGCCGTGGAGCCTGGCGACGTGGTGCAGCCCGGCAAGGCACTGATGGTGCTGTCGCCGGCCGGCAAGACGCAGCTGGTGGTGCAGATCGATGAGAAGAACCTCCAGTCGCTCGCGCTCGGACAGAAGGCGCTCGCATCGGCGGACGCCTACCCCGCCCAGCGCCTGGCGGCCGAACTGGCCTACATCAACCCCGGCGTGGACGTGCAGCGCGGCTCGGTGGAGGTCAAGCTGGACGTACCCGATCCGCCCTCCTACCTGCGGCAGGACATGACCGTGTCGGTGGACATCCAGGTGGCGCAGCGGCTGCAGGCCGTGCTGGTACCTTCCGATGCGCTGCATGACGCCGACCGCGTCGGTCCCTGGGTCTTCAAGGTCGACGGGCGCCATGCGCGGCGGCAGCCGGTGCGCCTCGGGTTGCGCGGCGGCGGCCTGAGCGAGGTGCTCGACGGCCTGCATGCAGGCGATCTCGTGCTGCCGGCGAGGACGAGCGGCATCCGGGACGGCCAGCGCCTGCGCGCGGTGGCCGTGCCCGGTGAAACCGGCGCGCCGTTGCCATGAGCCGCTGGATGCCCTTCGAATGGATCGTGGCGCTGCGCTTCCTGCGCGAGGGGCGCATGCAGACCCTGTTCATCGTCGCGGGCATCGCCATCGGGGTGGCCGTGATCGTGTTCATGTCGGCGCTGCTCACCGGCCTGCAGTCCAATTTCATCCGCCGCGTGCTGACGGCCCAGGCGCACATCCAGCTGCTGCCACCCAAGGAGGTGGCGCGGCCGCTGGGGCCGGTGCGGGCGGCAGGCGGCGGCCCGCTGGAGGACGCGATCATCCAGGCGCCGCTGCAGCGGCTCAAGTCGATCGACCAGTGGCAGACGCTCGCGGCCCAGGTCCGCGCCATGCCCGAGGTGGCGGTGGTGTCGCCCATCGCGAGCGGCTCCGCGCTGGTGATCCGGGGCGAGGCGAGCCGCGCTATCTCGGTGATCGGCGTCGATCCGGCCCTGTACTTCCGCATCGTGGCGCTGCCCGAGAAGATGGTGCGCGGAACGACGCGCCTCACGCCGAGCGACATCCTCATCGGCACCGACCTGGCGAGCGATCTCGGCGTGGCGGTCGGCGACAAGCTGCGCGTGTCCGCGGCCGGCGGCGGCGACCAGACGCTCGCGGTGACCGGGCTGTTCGACCTGGGCAGCAAGCCCGCCAACCAGCGCACCACCTACGTGGCGCTGCGCACGGCGCAAAGCCTGCTCGGCCTGGTGGGCGGCGTGTCGGCGATCGACGTCACGGTGAAGGACATCTACGCCGCCGAGGCCGTCGCCCAGCGCATCACGGCCGCCAACGGCGTGCAGGCCGACAGCTGGATCGCGACGAACGCGCAGTTCTTCACCGCCGTGCAGGCGCAGAAGACCTCGAACACGGCCATCCGCTTCTTCGTCGCCCTGTCGGTGGCCTTCGGCATCGCCAGCGTGCTGGTGGTGTCGGTGGTGCAGAAGTCGCGCGAGATCGGCATCCTGCGCGCCATGGGCATTTCGCGCGGGCAGGTGCTGCGCGTTTTCCTGCTGCAGGGGGGACTGCTCGGGCTGACCGGTTCCGTCGGCGGCTCGAGCATCGGCCTGGTGGCGCTGCTGCTGTGGCAGCGCTATGCGCTCAATCCGGACGGCACGCCGCTCTTCCCGCTGGCGATCGAGCCCGGCCTGTTCGTGGCCTCGCTGCTGCTGGCGACCCTCACCGGCCTGGCGGCGGCTTTCGCCCCGGCGCTGCGCGCGGCGCGGCTCGACCCCGTGGTGGCCATCCGTGGCTGAACCGGTCGTCTGCCTGCGCGATGTGCGCAAGGCCTTCAACCTGGGGCTGGCGAACGAAACCGAGGTGCTGCACGGCATCGACCTCACGCTGGCGCGTGGCGAGTTCTGCGCCGTGATGGGGCCCTCGGGTTCGGGCAAGAGCACGCTGCTCAATATCGTCGGGCTGCTCGACCGGCCCACGAGCGGGTCGCTGCGCATCGGCGGCGAGGAAACCGGGGCGCTCGATGACCATGCGCTCACGCGGCTGCGCGGGCACAGCATCGGCTTCGTCTTCCAGTACCACAACCTGCTGGCCGGCTTCACCGCGCTGGAGAACGTGATGATGCCGATGCTCGGCGACGCCACCTTCTTCAACGACGGCATGGCGCAGCGCGCCGCGGCGCTGCTCGACAGCGTGGGCCTTTCGAACTGGCGCGACAGCCGGGTCACCGAACTCAGCGGCGGCCAGCAGCAGCGTGTGGCGGTGGCCCGCTCGCTGGCCATGGCGCCGCCGCTGCTGCTGGCCGACGAGCCGACCGGCAATCTCGACACCAAGTCCGCCGATGCCGTGTTCGAGCTCCTGCGGAAGGCCAACCGCGACCACGGCATGGCCGTTCTGTTCGTCACGCACAACCCGCTGCTGTCAGCGCGCTGCGACAGGATCATCCGGGTCGTGGACGGCCGGCTGGAGCGCTGAGGCCGGCGTCCGACGCAGCCATTGCGCTGGATCAAGCGGGCGGGTGGGCACTGCGCGGACGATGGTGCCTTCACCCGCCGCGGCCGAACAGGAGACGAACATGCGCTCGACACAGACCCCGCTCGACGGCCATCGAAGCAAGCGCGGGCGCCGCGTGCCGGCCCCGCTGCAGCTGGCGGCGGCCGTGCTGGCCGCGGCGGCGCTGCAGGGCAGTCCGGCCCGCGCCCAGAGCCCGTCGCGCGGCGAGCTGCTCTACAACACGAACTGCATCGCCTGCCACAGCACGCAGATGCACTGGCGCAGCCGGAGGCTGGCCACCGACTGGAACAGCCTCGAGGAACAGGTCCGGCGCTGGCAGCAGGCCGCCTCGCTCGGCTGGCGCGACGAGGACATCGCGGAGGTCGCGCGCTTCCTGAACGAGCGCTACTACGGCTTCACGCCGGCGATCAGGTCGGGGTCGCCGGGGGTGCCAGGTCCATCACCATTCGCCGCAGGCCCGAGGCCGGCGGCTCTGCCGGATCGGCCTTGAAGCCCATGGCGGTCGAGAGCTTCAGCATGCGGGTGTTCTCGCGCAGCACGAAGCCGACCAGGCGCTCGATGCCGCGGCGGCGCGCGTGCTCGATCAGGCGCTCGAAGAGCAGGGTGCCCAGCCCCTGGCCCTTGAGGTCGGAGCGCACGATGATCGCGAACTCGGCCTCCACGTTGTCGGGGTCGCTCACCGTGCGCGCCACGCCCAGCGTCTCGGCGCCGCCCTGTGCATCGACGCCCTCGGCGATGAAGGCCATCTCGCGGTCGTAGTCGATCTGCGTGAGGCGGGCGAGCTCGCTGCGCGGCAGCTCGTTGCGGGTCGAGAAGACGCGCATGCGGATGTCTTCCGCATCCAGCGACTCGAGGAAGCGCCGGTGCTGCGCCTCGTCCTCGGGGCGGATCGGCCGCACCACGATCGAGCGGCCGTTCCAGGTCTGCGTGCGCACCCACTGCGCGGGGTAGGGCAGGATGGCGAAGCGTTCGGCGCCGGCCACCGGCGTGCGCGACAGCCGGACGCGCGCATCGAGCGCCAGCGCGCCGCTTTCGTCCACCCACAGCGGGTTGATGTCGAGCTCGGCCAGTTGCGGCAGGTCGGCCAGCATCTGCGAGACCGCCACCAGCACGTCGTACAACGCGTCGAGCCGGGCCGGCGGGTGGTCACGGAAGCCAGCCAGCAGGCGCGCGATGCGGGTGCGCGAGACCAGCTCGTGCGCCAGCGCGCGGTTCAGCGGCGGCAGCGCGATGGCCGTGTCGCCGATCACCTCGACCGCGGTGCCGCCCTGCCCGCAGAGGATCACGGGGCCGAACACGCTGTCGATGCTGGCGCCGACGATGAGTTCCTGCGCATGCGGGCGGTGCACTGCGGGCTGCACGGTGAAGCCGTCGATCCGCGCCAGCGGCCTGGCGCTTCGCACCGCCTCGAGCATCTCGCGGGCGGCGCCGGCCAGGGCGGCATCGCTGTCCAGCCCGAGCCGCACGCCGCCCACATCCGACTTGTGGGTGATGTCGCGCGACAGGATCTTGAGCGCCACCGGATAGCCCAGGCCGCGCGCGGCTTCGACGGCCGCCTCGGCCGTGGCCGCAACCGCCAGCGTGGGCACGACCTCGATCCCGTAGGCCTTCAGCAGGGCCTTGGCCTCCTGCTCGCCCAGCCACTCGCGGCCTTCGGCCATGGCGGCGTCCAGCGGCGCACGGACTGCGGCGCTGTCGGGCGCGGTGTGGGGGCTGGCGCTCGGCGTCTCGGTCAGGATCTCCTGGTTGCGCCGGTAGGTCTGCAGCATGGCGAAGGCATGCACCGCTTCTTCCGGCGTGGCGTAGTCGGCGATGCCCGCGTCCTCGAAGAGCTTGCGCGCCTGCGCCACCGCGTGGTCGCCGAGCCAGGCGCTCATCACGCGCGAGGCGTGGCTGCGCACCAGCGGCAGGCAGGCGCGCGCGATGTCCTCGGCGCGCACGATGGCGGTCGGCGCATGCACGAAGAGCACGGCGCCCGCGGAGTCGTCGGCCAGCAGGGCCGAGAGGGTTTCCGCGTAGCGCTCGACCGGCGCGTCGCCGATGATGTCGATCGGGTTGGCATGCGACCAGTGGATCGGCAGGACGGCATCGAGGCGGGCCAGGAGGGCGGCGCCGGGCTCCGCCAGCGCCACGCCTTCGTGCGCGGCGGCGTCGGCGGCCATGACGCCGGCGCCGCCGCCATTGGTCATGACCGTGAGCGTGGTGTGCCGATTGCCGCGAAAGCGCGACAGCGTCTCGGCGGCGATGAACAGCTCCTGCAGGGTGTCGACGCGCAGCATGCCGGCGCGCCGGATGGCCGCGTCGTAGACCGTGTCGGAGCCGGCCAGCGCGCCGGTGTGCGAGGCGGCCGCCTTCACGCCGTTGCCGGCGCGCCCGGCCTTCACCACGATCACCGGCTTGTTGCGAGCGGCGGCCCGCGCGGCCGACATGAACTTGCGCGGCGATTCGATCGACTCCACGTAGAGCAGGATCGATCGTGTGCGCGCGTCGCTGGCCAGGTGGTCGAGTAGGTCGCCGAAGTCGACATCGCAGTGGTCGCCCAGCGAGATCAGGTGCGACAGGCCGACGCCGCGGCTGCGCGTCCAGTCGAGCACGGCCGTGACCAGCGCGCCCGATTGAGAGACGAAGGCCACGTCGCCCGCCAGCGCATCGGTGTGCGCGAAGCTGGCGTTCAGGCCGATGTGCGGACTCAGCAGCCCCAGGCAGTTGGGCCCGAGCAGCCGCAGCGTGAACGGCCGCGCCGCCTCCAGCGCGGCCTTCTTCTGTTCCGCGCTCAATCCCGCCGTGACGATCACCACCGCGCGGGTGCCGAGCGCGCCGAGTTCGGCGACCAGCGGCGCCACGGTGGCCGGCGGCGTGCAGATCAGCGCCAGGTCGGGCGCCGCGGGCAGATGGGCCGCCGTGGCGAAGATCGGCACGCCGTCGAGCGTTGAATGCTTCGGGTTCACGCCATACACCGGCCCCGCGAACCGGCCGGCGCGCAGGTTGCGCCAGACCGTGGCGCCCACGCTGGCGGGCCGGTTGGAGGCGCCGAACACGGCGACGGAGGCCGGCGACAGCAGGCGATCGAGATGGCGAATGCTCAAGGGAGGCTCCGGAGTGGACGCTCATGGTGCCGGGCGGTGCCGGCCCCTGCCTTGACGCATGTCAACCTGTCGCCGCGGCGCAGGGCCAAGCTCGGGCACTCGATGGAACACAGAGCCATGCGAACCGATTCCGCCGCTACTGGGCCGATGCCGCCGATCTTCGATCCGTGGCAGGCCTGCGTGGCCGCGGCCGAGGTGTCGATGGCCACGCAGGCCTCGGCCGAGTCGCTCGCCGCGCAGCGCGCGCAACGGCTGGCGGCCCTCCTTGCGGCTGCGGCCGAGCGATCGCCGCGGTACCGGCGCCTGCTGGCCGGGCGCGATCCGGCGAGCCTGCGGCTCGAAGACCTGCCGGTGGCGCACAAGGCCGAGCTGATGAGTGATTTCGGGGCCTGGGTGAGCGATCCGGCACTCGCGCTCGGCGAGCTGCGCCGCTTCGTCGCCGATCCCGCGAACATCGCCAAGGCGTACCTGGGCCGCTACACCGTGTGGGAAAGCTCGGGCAGCACCGGCGAACCCGCGATCTTCGTGCAGGACGCGCGGTCCATGGCGGTGTACGACGCGCTCGAGGCACTGCGCCGCCCGCTGCTGCGGCCGCTCGGGCGGCTGTTCGATCCGCTGGGCCTGGCCGAGCGCATCGCCTTCGTGGGCGCCACCGAAGGACACTTCGCCAGCACCGTATCGGTCGAGCGCCTTCGGCATCTGCAGCCGGGCCTGTCGCGGCGCCTGCGGGGCATCTCCTTCCTGCAGCCGATCGGCGACCTGTGCGCCGAGCTCGACGCCTTCGCGCCCACCGTGGTCGCGACCTACCCGAGCGCCGCCTTGTTGCTGGCGCAGGAGCGCCGCGCCGGCCGGCTGAAGGCTTCGCCGCGCGAGATCTGGACCGGCGGCGAGACGCTGTCGGCCGCCAGCCGCGCGTTCGTGCGCGACGCCTTCGCCTGCCCGGTGGCCAACAGCTATGGTGCCTCGGAGTTCCTGTCGCTGGCCTTCGAATGCGAGCTTGGCGTGCTGCACCTCAACAGCGACTGGGCCATCCTCGAGCCCGTCGATGCGCACGGCCGCGGCGTGCCGCGCGGCCATGCCGGCGCCACGACCCTGCTGACCAACCTGGCGAACCACCTGCAGCCGCTGATCCGCTACGACCTGGGCGACCAGGTCACGCTGCTCGGCGCGGCCTGCCGGTGCGGCTCGCACCTGCAGGCCATCGAGGTGAAGGGGCGCGACGACGACACGCTGAGCCTGGCGGGAGGCGCCGGCATGCCGGCGGTGAAAGTGGTGCCGCTGGCGGTGAGCACGGTGCTCGAGGAGGAGGCCGGCCTGTTCGACTTCCAGCTGGTACAGCAGGGTCCCCGCGAGCTGCTGCTGAAGACCGGCAGGCAGGGGACGGCGGCGCAGCAGGCCCTGGAACAGGCCGGCAAAATACTGGGGGCCTTCCTGTCGAAGCAGGGGGCGCGGGGCGTGCGCATCCGCTGCCGCTGCGGCGAGGACCTCCACCACGGCCGCAGCGGCAAGATGAGGCGCGTGATCGCCGGGTGAGGGGCGCGAGCCTGGCGCCGGATCGTCGGCAGGGGTGTGTGGCGCGCGCCGTGAAGCGGTGCGACATGGCCCGCCGGCCTTGCGTTGGATCAACGCGGGCATCGGCGCCGTCCGCGACCATCGCCGCATGGCAAGCAAATGGCGAACGCGACATGGATCGGGAGCTGGCGGCGCGGTGCGCGCGCGGCCGGGAAGGCGCCGCGCGGCCCGGTGGATGGCCGCCGCTGCCGCGGCGTGCGTGCTGGCGGGCTGCGCGTCGGCATCGCGGGACGATGCCGCGCGGCCGACCGTGGCCGCGCTGTTCCCGCAGCAGCAATGGCCGCAGGGCGCGGATGCATTGCAGCTGAAGTGGCAGGACTATTTCGTCGATGCAAGGCTTCGCGAACTGATTGGCCTGGCGCTCGACAACAACAGGGACCTGCGCATGGCGCTGCACCGCTCGGCGCAGGCCCGCGCGATGTTCGCGGCGCAGCGCGCCGAACGCTTTCCCGTCATCGGCGTCTCGGCAGGGGTCGACCGGTCCCGCGTCCCGGGCGACCTGAACCTCACCGGAACGCCCATCATCGGCAGCAGGTATGACGTGGGGATCGGCGTGGCCAGCTGGGAGATCGACCTGTGGGGACGCCTGCAGAACCTGCAGGACGCGGCACTGGAGAACTTCCTCGCCACGCAGGCCGGCCGGCGCGCGGCCGCGGCCAGCCTGGTGACCGAGGTCGCCAACGGGTACCTCTCCTTGCGCGAGACCGACGAGCGCCTTGCGCTGGCGCGCCGGTTCACGGCCAGCCGTGCGGAGAGCCTGCGCATCTTCACTCGCAGGATGGAGGAGGGCGCCACCTCGCGCCTGAACGTCACGCAGGTGGAGACGCTCCTGATGCAGGCGCGCGCCCTCGGTGTGCAGCTGGAGCAGTCCCGCGCGGCGCAGGCCCATGCGCTCACCTTGCTGATCGGCGCGCCCGTCGACCTGGCGCCGGCGGCCGACCTGCTCGCCGAGCACGACGTGGTGGGCGACGCGGACCCGGGGCTGCCGTCGGACATGCTCCTGGACCGTCCCGACATCGCCGCCGCGGAACACCAGTTGCAGGCCGAGAACGCCAACGTCGGCGCCGCACGCGCCGCCTTCTTTCCGCGCGTTGTCCTCACCGCATCGGCAGGCACGGCCAGTGCCGAACTCAAGGGCCTCTTCGCGGCCGGCAGCAGTGCCTGGGTCTTCTCGCCGCTCGTGTCGCTGCCGCTCTTCGACGGGGGCCGCAGGCGCGCCAACCTCGGAATGGCCGAGGCACGCCGGCAGCAGGCCGTGGCCAACTACGAGAAAACCGTGCAGGGGGCTTTCCGCGACGTCGCCGACGCGTTCTCCGCGCGCCGCTGGTCCGCCGAGCAGGCGGCCCTCGCGCAGAGCGCGCTCGCCGTGCAGACCGAGCGCGCCCGCCTTGCGCAGCTGCGCTACGACAACGGCGCCGCCGCCTATCTCGAGGTCCTGGATGCACAGCGCGACCTGCTGGCCGCGGGGCAGCAACGCGTGCAGGCGCGCAGGCTGGCGCTGGCCAGCCGTGTCGGCGTCTATGCCGCGCTCGGCGGCGGCTCGCTCGCCATGGCCCTGGCGCCGGAGGCACCATGAAGACCGGACTGCGCAAGCTGCTCCTGCTGGTGGCTCTGGCTGCCGTCGTGGCAGGCGTCGGAGGGTACCTCTGGGCGCACCTGCACCGCGACGGTCCGGGGAGCGGCTTTGTCAGCGGCAACGGCCGCATCGAGGCCACGGAGTTCGACATCGCGAGCAAGCTGGGAGGGCGGGTGCGCGACATCCAGGTCGAGGAAGGCGATGTCGTCGCGGCCGGCCAGGTGCTGGCCCGCATGCAGGTGCAGACGCTCGAGGCGCAGCGCGACGAGGCCCGCGCGCGGCACACCCAGGCCATCGTCGGCATCGGCAGCGCCGAGGCGCAGGTCAACGTGCGCGAGAACGAGCGCGACGCGGCCATCGCGCAGGTGGTGCAGCGCGAAAGCGAGGTCGACGCCGCGCGGCGCCGGCTGAAGCGTTCCGAGACCCTGGTGCAGGAAGGCGCCGCATCGGCGCAGGAGGTGGACGACGACCGCGCCCGCGTGCTGGGCGCACAGGCCGCATTGGCCGCGACACGCGCCCAGGTGCAGGCGGCGAGGGCGGGCGTGCTGGCCGCCCGCGCGCAGGTCAGCGCCGCACGCTCGATGGTCGCGGCCGCCGAAGCCACCGTGGCCCGCATCGACGCGGACATCGACGACAGCGCCCTGGTCGCGCCGCGCGACGGCCGGGTCCAGTACCGGATCGCCGAGACTGGCGAGGTGGTCGGCCCGGGCGGCAAGGTGCTCAGCCTGGTGGACCTGTCGGATGTGTACATGACCTTCTTCGTGCCCGAGGTCGTGGCCGGCCGGCTCGCGCAGGGCGCCGAGGTCCACATCGTGCTCGACGCCGCACCCGAATACGTCCTGCCCGCGCGGGTCTCGTTCGTGGCCAGTGCGGCCCAGTTCACGCCCAAGACCGTCGAGACGGCGAGCGAGCGGCAGAAGCTCATGTTCCGGGTCAAGGCGCGGATCGACCGCGACCTGCTGCGCAAGCACCTCGCGCATGTGAAGACCGGCCTGCCGGGCGTCGCCTGGGTGAAGCTGGACCCGGCGGCCGAATGGCCCGACGGGCTGGCATTGAAGGTCCCGTGAGCCAGGCCGGCAGCGCGGGTGCCGCGCCGACGCCGCCCGAAGTGGCGCGCCTGGAGCAGGTCGCGCTGCGCCGCGGCCACACGATGGCGCTCGACGGCGTCAGCCTGGCGATTCCAGCGGACAGGATGGTCGGGCTGATCGGACCCGACGGCGTCGGCAAGTCGAGCCTGCTCGCCCTGCTGGCCGGCGCGCAGGCGGTGCAGCAGGGCCGCGTGCAGGTGCTGGGCGGCGACATGGCCGTGGCGCACCACCGCCGCAGCGTCTGTCCACGCATCGCCTACATGCCCCAGGGCCTGGGCAAGAACCTCTATCCGACGCTCTCCATCGAAGAGAACCTGCAATTCTTCGGCCGCCTGTTCGGCCACGGCGCGGCCGAGCGCCGCCGCCGCATCGACGCGCTGGCCGGGACCATGGGCCTGGGCCCGTTCATGGCGCGCCCGGTGGGGCAGCTGTCGGGCGGCATGAAGCAGAAGCTCGGCCTGTGCTGCGCGCTGATCCACGATCCCGACCTGCTGATCCTCGATGAACCGACCACGGGCGTCGATCCCCTGTCGCGCGTGCAGTTCTGGGCGCTCATCGCCGGCATCCGGCGGGAGCGCAGTGCCGCGGGCCGGCCCCTGAGCGTGATCATCGCGACCGCCTACATGGAAGAAGCCGATGCCTTCGACTGGCTGGTGGCCATGGATGCCGGTGCGGTGCTGGCCACCGGCACCTCCGCCGAGCTGCGCGCACGCACGGGTGCCGCGTCGCTAGAGCAGGCCTTCATCGGCTTGCTACCCGAAGGCAAGCGCGGCGATGCCGGCGAGCTGGTGGTGCCCGCGCTGCCCGCCGCGGGCGAGAACGACATCGCGATCGAGGCGAAGGGCCTCACCATGCGCTTCGGCGACTTCGTGGCGGTAGACCACGTGGACTTCCGCATCCGGCGCGGCGAGATCTTCGGATTCCTCGGCTCGAACGGCTGCGGCAAGACGACCACGATGAAGATGCTGACCGGCCTGCTGCCTGCCAGCGAAGGCGAGGCGCGGCTGTTCGGGCGGCCGGTCTCGACCGGCGACCTCGATGCGCGGCGGCGCGTGGGCTACATGTCGCAGTCGTTCTCGCTCTACGGCGAGCTGACGGTGCGGCAGAACCTCGTGCTGCATGCGCGGCTGTTCCGGGTGCCGGAGGCGAAGGTGCTCCCGCGGGTCGCCGAACTGGCCGCGCGCTTCGGGCTGGAGGGCGTGCTCGACCGCCTGCCGGACAGCCTGCCGCTGGGCATGCGCCAGCGGCTCTCGCTGGCCGTCGCGACGGTGCACGGCCCGGAAGTCCTGATCCTGGACGAGCCGACGTCCGGCGTCGACCCGGTGGCGCGCGACATGTTCTGGCGCCTCATGATCGACCTGGCGCGCAAGGACGGCGTCACGATCTTCATCTCGACCCATTTCATGAACGAGGCCGCGCGCTGCGACCGCATCTCGCTGATGCACGCCGGCCGGGTGCTGGTGACGGACCGCCCCGCAGCCATCGTCGAGCGCAGCGGCAAGGCGACACTCGAGCAGGCGTTCATCGCGCGGCTGCAGCAGGCCGCGGGCACCGGCAGCGAGCCGGCGGCCACGGCACCGGCACCGGCACCGCCTTCCAAGAATGACGGGCGCCCCCCGGCCCGCACACACAGCCCACGCTGGTTCAGCGCCGCCCGGGCCTGGAGCTTCTCGCGGCGCGAGGCGCTGGAACTGCGGCACGATCCGGTGCGCGCCACGCTCGCACTGCTGGGCACCGTGATCCTGATGTTCATCATCGGCTACGGCATCAGCATGGACGTCGAAAACCTCAGCTATGCGGTGCTGGACCGCGACCAGACCGGGCTGAGCCGGAATTACGCGCTCGATCTGTCCGGTTCCCGCTATTTCGTGGAGAAACCGCCGATCTCGGACTACGCCCAGCTGGACCGGCGCATGCGCAGCGGCGAACTGGCGCTGGCCATCGAGATTCCCCCGGGCTTCGCGCGCGACGTGCAGCGCGGCAGCCCGGTGCAGATCGGCGCCTGGGTGGACGGCGCGATGCCCACGCGTGCCGAGACCGTGCGCGGCTATGTGCAGGCCATGCACCAGGCGTGGCTGGTCGGCGTCGCCGAGCGCCGGCTGGGCCTGCATCCGGTGGCGGCCAGCACGATCGAGGTCCGCTTCCGCTACAACCCCGATGTGCGGAGCCTGCCGGCCATGGTGCCGGCCGTCATTCCGCTGCTGCTGATGATGATCCCGGCGATGCTCGCGGCGCTTTCCGTGGTGCGCGAGAAGGAGCTGGGCTCGATCGTCAATCTCTACGTCACGCCGGTCACGCGCGCCGAGTTCCTGCTGGGCAAGCAGCTGCCCTACATCGGGCTGGCCATGTTCAACTTCCTGACGATGTCCGCGCTGGCGGTGACGCTGTTCGGCGTGCCGATGAAGGGCAGCTTCGCCACGCTGATGCTCGGCGCGCTCCTGTTCACGACCTTCTCGACCGGCTTCGGCCTCCTGTGCTCGACCTTCACGCGAACCCAGATCGCGGCGATCTTCGTGACGATGATCGGGTCCATCGTGCCGTGCATCAAGTTCGCCGGCCTGGTCGATCCGGTTTCGTCGCTGGAGGGCACCGGTGCGTTCATCGGCCGCATCTATCCGGCCGCGCACTTCCTCACCGTGAGCCGCGGCGTCTTCAACAAGACGCTCGGCCTGCCGGATCTCGTGCCTCAGTTTCTGTGGATGCTCGCGGCGGTGCCGGTGATCCTCGGCCTGTCGATCGCCTTGTTGAAGAAACAGCAGGCCTAGCCATGAAACTGCCATCGCTTTCCCATGTCCTGCGGCTCGGCATCAAGGAACTCTGGAGCCTGCTGCGCGACCCCACGATGCTGGTGCTGATCGGCTATTCCTTCACCGCGGCCATCTACATCGCCGCCACGGCCATGCCCGAGAGCCTGCACCATGCGGCCATCGCCATCGTCGACGAGGACGGATCGCCGCTCTCGGCGCGCATCGTCTCGGCCTTCTATCCGCCCCATTTCAAGACGCCTGCGCTGATCTCGCTGGCCGAGGTGGACGCGGCGATGGACAGCGGCCGGCAGACCTTCGTGCTGGACATTCCGCCGGGATTCCAGGCCGACGTGCTGGCCGGCCGCTCGCCGGCGGCGCAGCTGAATGTGGACGCCACGCGCATGAGCCAGGCGTTCACCGGCAGCGCCTACATCCAGCAGATGGTGGCCGCGGAGGTCGGGGAGTTCGTGCAGCGCTTTCGCGGCGATGCGGCGCTGCCGGTGGAGCTCGCCCTGCGCATGCGGTTCAACCCGAACCTCGAGGAGGCCTGGTTCGGCTCGCTGTCCGAGCTCATCAACAACGTGACCATGCTTTCCGTCATCCTCACCGGCGCCGCCCTGATCCGGGAGCGCGAGCACGGGACCATCGAGCACCTGCTGGTCATGCCCGTCACGCCGGCCGAGATCATGCTGGCCAAGGTGTGGTCGATGGGGCTGGTGGTCATGGTGGCGGTGGGCATCGCCCTGGCGGTGGTCGTTCGCGGTGCGCTGCGCGTGCCCGTCGAAGGTTCGATCGCGCTGTTCATGGCGGCCACGTCGCTGCATCTGTTCGCGACCACCTCCATGGGAATCTTCATGGCCACGGTGGCCAGGTCGATGCCCCAGTTCGGCATGCTGGTGGTGCTGGTCCTGGTGCCGCTGGATATGCTCTCCGGCGGCAGCACGCCGCGCGAGAGCATGCCGCTGTTCGTCCAGAACGTGATGCTGGCGGCCCCGACGACGCATTTTGTGTCGGCGGGCCAGGCCATCCTGTTCCGCGGTGCGGGCATTGGCGTCGTGTGGCCGCAGTTCGCGATGCTCGCGGCCTTCGGCTGCGTGATGTTCGCAGCCGCGCTGGCGCGGTTCCGCAAGGCCATCGGCCTCATGGCCTGAAGCCTCCGCGGGCCCGACGCGGCCCTCGCAGAGGTTTCGAAGGCTCTGGTCCGGCGCAAGGATGCTCGGACCGACCCGCGAGCGTGACGAACTCCGCTGGGGCGTCCGGTTCTGGGCCGGGGTCGGCGGGCGAGCGAATGTCGATGATGCACCGCGTCGGCGCTTTCGCTCGTCGTCGCGGCCGGTCTTCGGCTCGCGCGCGCCGAGTCTGGCGGAGGCGTCCTCATCGGAGCGCGGGCCAGGCCGAGGCAAGACATGCAAAGGCGAGGCCGGTGATCAGCGCGGCCGACAGGCGCAGCGCATAGGCCTTGCCGCCTGACACCGCCGCCACCGCACAGCGCGTCAGCGTGTTGGCCCCGACCGCCACGAGCACGCCTCGCACGAAGTGCTCCGTGGACAGCGCGCCGGCTGCGTGCAACGAGGCCAGCGAGGCCACGGGCGCATGCGCGTCGACCAGGGCCGCAAGTGCGATACCGAGCTGCAGTCCGGTGTCGCCGAAGCGCCGCTGCGCCGCGCTGACCAGCAGTGCGACGAGCGCCAGCGCCAGCGCAACGGCGAGCGCTGCACGCGGGCGTAGCGCGCTGCGGCGGCTGACGGGAACGTCTATTCGATCCGCGGGCCTGGGAGACAGGAGCGGCAGCAGGCCGATGGCCGCTGCGCCGGCCGCGCCGGCCAGCGCCACCGGCAGCAGCGCGAGCGCGGCGTGCGGCGAGAGCGCGGCACTCATCGTCAACGCCAGCAGCCAGGTGGCGACCCCCGACAGGGCGGCACCGCTTGCCAGCAGGCGGGCGTGGGACGGCTGCCGGCGCGCGCGGCTGCCGAACGACGCCACGGTGGCCGTGCTCGACACGAACCCGGATGCGAAGCCCGCGCCCAGCATGCCGCCGCGCACGCCGAGCCAGCGCGTGGCCGCCTGGCCCGCGGCCTGGATCGCCATGATCAGCAGGACCATCGCGGCCAGCGGCCGGGGGTTGATGCCGCCGAGCATCTCGATGGGCCGGGAGGGAATCAACGGCAGCGCAATCAGCGTGAGCGCGGCCAGCAGAATGCCGTCGTGCAGCTCCTGCTCGCTGAGCAGTTCGGTGGCGAAGCGGTGCAGCCGGCGGCGCGCCGCCAGCAGCAGCGCCAGGCCGGTCCCGCAGGCGGCGCCCAGCGGCGGCGTGACGACGGACAGGACCCCGATGAGATAGGTCGCGAACAGGGCAATCTCGGTGGTCATCCCCGGATCGCGCGAACGGCTCTTCCAGTGCGACACGACCGCAAGCAGGGCGACCAGCGCCGCCCCGATGGGGGCCAGGCCCGCAATGGGCAGCAGCTGCGCGAGGGCGCCGGCCAGCGCCGCGATGGCGAAGGTGCGCAAGCCGGCGGCCGCGCGGCGATCGCCGTCGCCCTTGCGGCGCTCGCGCTCGATGCCGACCATGAGGCCGATGCCCAGCGCCACGGCCAGGCCGACGATCGCAGCCGACAGGTCGATGGTTTCCATGCCCCCAGTGTCGTTGCGGGTGGCGCCGCGTCAAGGCATCGCAGCCGCCCCGCCGGCCCCGCCCCGGGCAGGCTTGATCTTGCGCAAGCCACGAAGGCCCTCCGGCGCGGAGGATGCGCCGATCCTGCGCTTCGGCGCATCTTCGATGGAGAACGGCATGTCCAGAAGAATCTTCGTGCTGCAAGGCCATCCCGATGCGTCGGGCGCGCACTTCGGCCATGCGCTGGCCGACGCCTATGCGCAGGCCGCGCAGGAGGCCGGCCACGAAGTCCGGGTCGTCCGGATCGCGGAGCTGGAGTTTCCGTTGCTGCGCAGCAAGGCGACGTGGGAGTCCGAAGAATTGCCGCCGGTGCTGAGGCCGGCGCAGGATGCCATCGGGTGGGCCGAGCACCTGGCGCTGTTCTTTCCGCTGTGGCTGGGCGGCATGCCCGCCTTCACGAAGGGCTTTCTCGAACAGGTGCTGCGCCCGGGGTTTGCGCTCGCGAGGCCCGGGGAAGGCGGCATCGGGGCCAAGCTTCTCAAGGGGCGCTCGGCGCGCATCGTCGTGACCATGGGAATGCCGGCGCTCGTCTATCGCTGGTACTTCCGCGCGCACAGCCTGAAGGCCTTGGAGCGGAGCATCCTCGGCTTCGCGGGCATGGCCCCGATCCACGAAACGCTGGTCGGGCAGGTCGAAGGCATGAGCGATGCGCAGCGCGGGAAATGGCTGCGCAGGCTCGCTGCCCTGGGACGCGGCGGCGGGTGAGATTCGCTCCCGCCCCTTGGCAAAAAAAGAAGCCCGCCCTTCTTGCGAATGGCGGGCTTGGTGAAGGTCCCCGCTCGGGCCTTTGAAGCCCGGGCAGTCTGGGGTTGCCTTCATCCCCATGGTGTCGGAGTACGACACCATGAACTCCCCCGAGGGGGATTCCCCACTGCCACCTTTGAATCTCCGGCTTTCGCCCTTGATTCATCGGTTCGTTCAATGTACTGCCAACCATCCGTGTGCGCTTTGATCCAGCGCAAGTCCGGACCACGTGGGGCCTCATTGGAGCTTGATCGATGTCAAGACGCAGGGGCGGCCGCGAGCCTAGCCTTTGCAACATTGCTACCCAGCCATGCGGCCTGGAGGCGCCGAGCGATGGACGAGCTTTTCGAAGACCGTGCGAACGCCGGGCGCCGCCTGGCCAAGGCGCTGCGCGCGATGAAGCTGCAGGACCCGGTCGTGTTCGCCCTGCCTCGCGGCGGAGTGCCCGTGGCGGCGGAGGTCGCGCGCGCGCTGCGTGCGCCGCTCGGCCTGCTGCTGGTGCGCAAGATCGGCGCGCCCGGACAGCCCGAGGTCGCCGTGGCCGCGGTGGCCGAAGGCCCGCAGCCGATCGTCGAAGTCCGCCATGACATCCTGCGCCTGGCCGGCGCGTCGCCCGACTACGTACAGGGCGAGCTGCCGCGTCATCTCGAGGAAATCGAACGCAGGCGGCGGCTCTATCTCCAGGGGCGTCCGTCGCCGCCGGTGCAAGGTCGAACGGCGGTCCTGGTCGATGATGGCATCGCAACCGGCACCACCGTTCGCGCCGCGCTGCGAAGCCTGCGCGGCCGCCACCCCTCGCGCATCGTGCTCGCCGTGCCGGTCGCGCCGGCGGACGAGCTCGCGGACCTGCGCTCCGAGGTGGACGATCTGGTGTGCCTTCTGACCCCGGAACCCTTCGTCGCCGTGGGGGCGTACTACCGCCATTTCGACCAGACCACCGACGCGCAGGTGGTCGCCCTGATGGCCAGGCAGCGCTGAGCGGCGCGCTGCAGGTCAACCCCCCGCAGTGCCTGCGCGCTCCGCACCGGGCGCCTGGCCCGGCGCTGCGAAGGTCCGCACGAAGTCCAGCGACGACACCACGCCGACAATCCCGCCTCCCTGGGTCACCACCACATGATGGATGCCGCGCTCGACCATGAGCGCCGCCACCAGGCCGACGGGCGTGTCCGCGTCGACGACGATCGGCTTGTAGGAGCACATCTGCCAGGCGCGCGTCGCGGCCGCATCGCGTCCTTGCGCGTGAAAGCCCACGAGATCCGAGGCGCTGATGACGCCCACCACCTCGCCCCGGGCCGGTTCCAGCACCGGCAGCCACGTCAGCCGCCTGGCCGCGAGCAGGGTCTCGATCTGCGCCACGCTGTCGTCCATGCCGGCGTTGCACACCGGCTGCTGCATCAAGGAAGAAATGGGCGTCTTCATCATGGCGTTGCTCCTTCTCCTTCTGTCGGCCGGCGCGGCGCCCGTTGCAGCCGCTGTTCGACGGCGAGGACGTCGCGCGTGATCTTGAGCAGCGTGTCCGGCGTCACGCTCATGGCATCGATGCCGAGCTCGACCAGGTACGCGGCCACCTCGGGATAGTCCGAAGGCGCCTGGCCGCAGATGCCCACGTGGCGCCCGTTGCGCCGCGCGCCTTCGATCGTCTGCTGGATCATGGCCTTGACGCCATCGTCGCGCTCGTCGAAGTCGAAGGCCACGATGCGCGAGTCGCGGTCCACACCCAGCACGAGCTGCGTCAGGTCGTTCGAGCCGATCGAGAATCCGTCGAAGAGCTTCGCGAAAGCGTCGATCTGGATCACGTTGTTCGGGATCTCGCACATGACGTAGATCTCGAGCCCGTTGTCGCCGCGCCGCAGCCCATGGGCGGCCATGGCCTCGAGCACGCGCTCGGCCTCCTGGACGCGGCGGCAGAACGGGATCATGAGCCTGACGTTCACGAGGCCCATGTCCTCGCGCACCCGCTTCATGGCCGCGCATTCGAGCGCGAAGCCTTCCGCGTAGGCCGGATGGGTGTAGCGCGAGGCGCCGCGGAATCCGATCATCGGGTTCTCTTCCTTCGGCTCGAACCCGCTGCCGCCGAGCAGGCTGGCGTACTCGTTGGTCTTGAAGTCGGACATGCGCACGATCACTGGCTTCGGATGGAAGGCCGCCGCGATCATGCCCACGCCTTCCGACAGTTCGCGCACGAAGTAGTCGGCCGGCTGCGCGTACGAGTGCGTCAGGCGTGCGATCTCGGCGCGCACCGCGAGATCGTCGATCTTCTCGGGGTGCACCAGCGCCATGGGATGCACCTTGATGTGCTCGGCCACGATGAACTCCATCCGCGCGAGGCCCACGCCGTCGTTGGGCAACAGTGCCGTCTGGAAAGCGCTGTCGGGGTTGCCCAGGTTGACCATCAGGTGGGTCTGCGGCCGCCCGAGCGTGGAGAACTCCACGCTGGACTTCTCGAAGGGCAGGCTGCCTGCGTAGACGCGTCCCTCGGCGCCTTCGGCGCAGGACACGGTGATCTCGTCGCCCGTGCGGATCCTGGCGGTCGCGCTGTCGCAGCCGACGACGGCGGGAATGCCCAGCTCGCGGGCCACGATGGCCGCGTGGCAGGTGCGCCCGCCGCGGTTCGTGACAACCGCGGATGCGATCTTCATCACGGTGCCCCAGTCGGGCATCGTGGTATCGGCCACCAGCACTTCGCCCGGCCGGAACTGGCCGAGCGCCAGCACGTCGGCGACGACCCGCGCCTTGCCCGATGCGATCGCCGAGCCCACGGCACGGCCGGTGACCAGGGGCGATGCCGGCGCAAGCAGGTGGTATTCGTCGACGCGGTTCAGGGGCTTGCGCGACGCCACGGTCTCGGGCCGGGCCTGCACGATGTAGATGCGGCCATCGAGACCGTCCTTGGCCCATTCGATGTCCATCGGCGTCGGACAGCCCGCGCGCCGGCTGTAGTGGTCTTCGATCGCGACCGCCGCGTCGGCGAGCGCCAGCACGTCGGCATCGCCGATGCAGTAGCGTGCCCGGTCTTCCTGCGAGGTCTGCAGGTTGCAGGTGGACTCGCGGCCGGCGCCCTTGGAATACACCATCCGCACGTCCTTGCCGCCGAGCTTGCGCCGCAGCACCGTCCGGTGGCCCAGTTTCAGGGTGGGCTTGAAGACGTAGAACTCGTCGGGATCCACCGTCCCCTGGACGACGTTCTCGCCCAGGCCATAGGCGCCGGTGATGAAGACGACGTCGCGGAATCCGCTGTCGGTGTCGAGCGTGAACATGACGCCGCTGGCGGCGCGGTCGGAGCGCACCATCTGCATCACGCACACCGACTGGAGAATCTGGAAGTGGTCGAAGCCGTTGTCGACGCGGTAGGCGATCGCGCGGTCCTTGAACAGGCTTGCAAAGCACAGCCGCACGGCGTCCAGCAGCCGGGCCTCCCCGGAGATGTTGAGGAAGGTCTCGTGCTGTCCCGCGAAGCTGGCCCCCGGGAGGTCCTCCGCGGTGGCGGAGCTGCGCACGGCCACGGTCATGTCGGCACCGTACTCCGCGCGCAACTGCGCATAGGCCGCGCGGATCTCGTTCGCCAGCGCTTCGGGAAGCGTGGCAGCGTAGATGATTTCGCGCGCAATCTGCGCCCGGCGGGCGAGGTCGTCGACGTCCTTCACGTCGAGGCCGGCCAAGGCCTCCCGCAGGCGCGGCAGCGCGCCGGCGAGCTCCAGGGTTCGCCGGTACGCGTCCGCGGTGATGGCGAATCCGTTGGGCACGTGCACGCCGTGCGGCGTCAGTGCGCGGTACATCTCGCCGAGCGAGGCATTCTTGCCGCCCACGGTCGGCACGTCATCGGCACCGAGTTCGGAGAACCAGCGTATGTAGCTCGCCTGCGGGATCATGGCCAACCCCTCCTACGCCGGACCGGCGGTTCGTTCCGCCTGGTCGATGGCGCTTCGAGCTGCGCACATGGCCTGGCACAACGCGCTCTCCCGCGCGTCCTGGTCTTCCCTGGTGATCCCGCGGCCGGCAAGGGCCGGCAGCTCTTCGACCCGGTAGGTCCAGGCATAGCCCTGGCCGCGCTCGCGCTGTGCCTGAACGACGATCGTCCTGCCCCGGTGCTTCTGCGAATGTCTCATGCTGCTCCTCGGATGAAGGGTGTCCGAAATGCGCTTCGTGGCTGAGATGCTAGGACGGGCCGGCGTCCATGCCTTGCGCTGCATCAAGCGCATGCGCATCGCGCAGGCAAGGGCGGGACAGACCGCGCCCGGCCGGGCTGCGAGCTTGATGCGCGTCAACCCGCGCGGCATCCCCATGCGGCATCCTGCAGGCGTGCGGATGCGATCCAGCCGCCAGTCCCATGCCACCGCAAGGAATCACATGAAGAAAATTCTCTCGCTCTGCCTGGCCGCGTTCCGGCGGCGCGCGCCGGTGCGCCGGCACGAAGAAGAACCCGACCTGGTGCAGAGGCTGCGCGAAGCCGGTCTTTGACCGCTCCGGGCGCCGGACCGATTCGCACCCCGGGAGTACGCCATGCGTGCCGAGCACGTCGACATACTGATCCCAGCGGAGATGGCATACCTCCCCGACCGCCCATTCGGGCGGATGATGCCTGCCAGGGTCCCCATCGGGCCGGCGTAGGTAAGCGGACGCGTTGATCGCGCCGGCGCCCATCGCTCGGGCCTCTTTTGACCAAGGAGCGACATGAGCGGCTTCTCATTCCTTGCGGTCTTCGGCGGTGCCGGTTGCGGCGCCTTGCTGCGCTGGTGGCTGGGCGGATGGCTCAACCCCGTGTTCCCCACGGTGCCGCTGGGAACCCTGGCCGCCAACCTCATCGGGGGTCTGCTGGTCGGCGTGGCCAGCGCCTTCTTCACGCACAACGGCGGCTTCGCGCCCGAATGGCGGCTGCTGATCGTCACCGGCTTCCTGGGCGGCCTGACAACGTTCTCCACCTTCTCGGCCGAGGTCGTGACGCTGATCGGCCGGCAGGAGCACTGGTGGGCCCTGGGCGCGGCGAGCGTGCACCTCGCCGGCTCGCTGGTCCTGACCGGGATCGGCATCCTGATTGCCAACGCCCTGTTCGTCAGGGCCTAGCGGGAACGCAATGAGCCGAAGGAGGCCCACCATGCAAGGCATCTACCTCAAGTTCTATGTCCAGGAGAACCGCCGCCACCACGGCATCCTCGCCTACGAGTGGCTCCTCGAGGAAGCCAGGAAGGTGGGAATCCCGGGTGGCTCGGCCTTTCGGGCGATCGCGGGCTTCGGCCGCCACGGCAAACTGCATGAAGAGCATTTCTTCGAACTCGCCGGCGACCTGTCGGTGGAAGTCGGCTTCGCGCTCAGCGAGCAGGATGCGAAGAGCTTCCTCGACCATCTGGATGGCGAGGATCTCAAACTCTTCTACATCAAGGTCCCGCTGGCGATGGGGGTGGTCGGGGGCACGCCATGACCGGCACCTGGGCACTGCCGGCCTGTGCCTTGCCGGCATGGTGCTCGCGGGTACCATCGGCAAGGTACCACGCGCTCGTATGCGTGGCCGGTCATCGCGACTGCGCGCCGGAAGTCCGCCGGCGGGAGAGGAGACACCATGTTCGGCAAAGTCCTTCTGGCGTACGACGGAACCGAGGCCGCCGATCTGGCTTTCGCACGCGCCCTCCAGGTCGCGCAGGAGGCCCATGTCCCACTGCATGTCGTGGCCGTGGCATGGTCTCCGGAGGTGGAGACGCACGCGTCACTCGACAAGGCTCGAGATGAATGCTGGGCCTGCCTGAACCTGCTGCGCAGCAAGGCGGCGGCAGCCCGGGTCGGCCTCGAACTCGAGGTCGTCGAGGGCAACTGCGCCGATCAGATCGTCGCGGTTGCAGATCGCCTGGAGGCCGACCTGATCGTCATCGGCCACCGCCATCGCACGCTGGTGCAACGCATGTCGGAGATGTCGCTTGCCAAGCGGATCGTCGATCATGCCCATTGCTCGGTGCTGGTCGCGAGATGAGCGCTCGCGCCCTGCCGGCAGCCGGCACGTTGGCCATGGCGCGCATCCTGGGCTCGGCATTCCTTGCGCTATCGCAAGATGGCGCGCAACGAAGGCGCCTACCGTGAGGGCATGAAAGCACTCGTGTACCAAGGCCCCGGCCTCAAATCCCTCCAAGACCGGCCCAAGCCGGAGATCCAGGCGCCCGGCGATGCGGTCGTGAAGATCCTCAAGACGACCATCTGCGGCACCGACCTGCACATCCTCAAGGGCGACGTGCCGACCTGCACGCCGGGCCGCATCCTCGGGCACGAAGGGGTGGGCGTCATCGAGGCCGTCGGCGCCGGCGTGACGGCCTTCCATCCGGGCGACCACGTGCTGATCTCGTGCATCTCGTCGTGCGGCAAGTGCGAGTACTGCCGCCGCGGCATGTATTCGCACTGCACCAGCGGCGGCTGGATCCTGGGCAACACCATCGACGGCACGCAGGCCGAATACGTGCGCATCCCGCATGCGGACACCAGCCTCTATCCCATTCCACCGGGCGCGGACGAGGAGGCGCTGGTGATGCTGAGCGACATCCTGCCGACCGGCTTCGAGTGCGGCGTGCTCAACGGCAAGGTTGCCCCCGGCAGCGCGGTGGCCATCGTGGGCGCCGGGCCGATCGGCCTGGCCACGCTGCTCACGGCCCGGTTCTATTCGCCGGCGCAGATCATCCTGATCGACCTGGACGACGGGCGGCTCGAAGTCGCGCGCCGCTTCGGCGCGACGCACACCATCAACAGCACCGACGGCAAGGCGGCCGAGGCGGTGCTCGCGCTGACCGGTGGCCGCGGCGTGGACGTGTCGATCGAGGCGGTCGGCATACCGGCCACCTTCGTGCTGTGCCAGGACATCGTGGCGCCCGGCGGCACCATCGCGAACATCGGCGTGCACGGCCACCCGGCCGAACTCCACCTGGAACGGCTGTGGTCGCAGAACATCGCGATCACCACGCGGCTGGTCGACACGGTCTCGACGCCGATGCTGCTGAAGACAGTGCAGTCCCACAAGGTGGACCCGGGCCAGCTGATCACCCACCGGTTCACGCTGGACCAGGTCCTCGATGCCTACGACACCTTCGGGCGCGCCGCCGAGACGCATGCGCTCAAGGTGATCATCGAGGCTTAGGCCTCGTCCGCGCCGGTTTTTCCTTTCTCTCTTTTTTCCACCCGGCGAGGCCGTCCGGCATCGCCTCCACCAGGGCATACCCATGTCGCTTTTTCACGCAGTCGCCTGGATCGACCACCACACCGCGCAAGTGCTCCAGTTCGACGCCACCCAGGTTCTCGAGCAGCAGGTCAAGGCGCACACCCACTACACCCGCCAGCACGGCAGCCAGGTGCGCAGCGAGCACGCGTTCTTCGGCGAGGTGTGCGATGCGATGGAGGGGATCGCCGAAGTGCTGGTCGCCGGCTCCCACACCGCGCAGGCCGATTTCCGCCACTACGTCGAGAAGCACCGCCCCGAGGTGGCGCAGCGCATCGTCGGCTGGGAGACGGTGGGCCGCATGAGCGCCAACGAGATCGTCGCGCTGGCGCGGCGCTACTTCGCCGTGCATGCGGGAATGGCCACGCCCATGAAGGCTGAATGAGGACGGGGCGGGCCCTGGCAGCCCCTCGAGCCGCGGCAGAACCGGCAGGCCGAGGCGCGGATCGCTTGATATTCCTCAAGCGGCCTCTCCCGCATGTTCCTAGGATGGGCCCACACCTTTCGGAGACCTCCATGGCCAGCGATGCTTTTTCGACGACCCCGGCGCCCTTGGGCAACGGCTACCTTCAATCCATGATGGGCTGGCAGATGGCCGTCGGCAAGAGCATGCTGCAGGCGCAGCGGCGGCAGTGGGAGATGATGGCGGCCTGGCAGCGCTCCATCGGCACCGTCCAGCGCGAACTCCTGGACCAATGGATCTGCCGTTTCGGCGGCGGCGTGCCGCTGGACGGCTAGGACCGCGGGATGCCCCGCTCCCGAATGCCCGCATGATGCTGTCCCTCCCCCTGCGCAACATGCTCGACGGCATCGGCCAGCGGGCCGCGGCGTGTTTTGCCGTCGTGATGCCCGACGGCAGCCGCATTCCCGTCGGCGAGGGTGCGCCGGCATTCACCATCACCTTCCACTCCGACGCGGCGCTTCTCGCCACCGCGACGCGCGGCCACATCGGATTGATGGAGGCCTACTTCGACCGGGAGGTGGATGTCGAGGGCGACTTCGGCGCCGCCCTGGCGGCCGGCATGGCGGCGGGTTTCGACCAACAGGCCGGCGCGCTCAACGGCATCGAGAACGGCCTGCACGAGCTGCGCCACTCCAACCGCGACCCGCTCCAGGCCAAGGCCAACGCACGGGCGCACTACGGGCTGGGCACGGCGTTCTACCGGCCGTGGCTCGACGACCCGCTGATGATGTACACCTGCGGCTACTGGCCCGAAGGCACCGCGAGCCTCGAGGAAGCGCAGCGCCGCAAGATCGACCACGTGTGCCGCAAGATCCTGCTGCAGGCCGACGATCGCTTCATCGACATCGGCTGCGGCTTCGGCGGCTTCATGTTCCGCGCGCAGGAGACGATCGGCGCCACCGGCGTCGGGCTGAACACGACGACCGAGCAGGTCGAGTGGCTGCGCGGCGAGATCGACCGGCGCGGGCTGCAAGCCTCGCTGCAGGTGCGCGAGGCCGACTTCCGCGATGTGGATGCGCAGTACGACAAGGTGGTTTCGATCGGCACGCTGGAGCACGCGGGGCGCGACCAGCTGGCCGAGGTGATCCGTGCCCACGCGCAGTTCCTGAAACCGGGCGGGCTCGGCATCCTGCACTTCATCGGCCACGTGGGCCGCTTCGAGACCGAGCTCTTCATTCGCAAGCATGTGTTCCCCGGCGGCTGGATCCCCAGCCTGGCCGACGTGATCGTGGAGATGGAGCGCAGCGGCCTGGAGGTGCTGGACATCGAGAACCTGCGCCGGCACTACGCGCCCACGCTCGACGCCTGGGCCGAGCGCTTCGAGCAGCACTGGCCCGCGATACAGGCCCTCGACCCGCAGCGTTTCGACGAACGCTTCCGGCGCGTCTGGCGCACCTACCTGACCGGCTGCGCCGAGATGTTCCGCTCGCCGGCGGGCTACACGCACCTGTTCCAGGTCGTCTTCAGCAAGGGCAATGTGAAGCCGAACGGCTACCCGATGGGCCGGGGGCACCTGTATGAGCCGCACTGAAGCGCTGGCCCACGAGGCACGCAGGGACCGCCTGCTGGCCGGGCTGCGCGCGGACGGCGGGAGCCCCGCCGCGCCGCTCGCGCTGGCCAAGCGCACGTCGAACCTGTTCCGCGACCGCGAAGCCGGTCCGCGGCACCGCATCGACCTCGGCGATTTCGACCACGTCATCGACATCGACACCGCGCGCAGCACGGTGGAGGTGGAAGGCATGGCGACCTACGAGGCGCTGGTGGCCGCGACGCTGCAGCACGGCGTGATGCCGGCGGTGGTCCCCCAGCTCAAGACCATCACGGCCGGCGGCGCGGTGGCGGGTGTGGGCATCGAGGCGACGTCGATGCGCCAGGGGCTGGTCCACCATTCGATGCTGGAACTCGACGTGCTGCTGCCGGACAGGCGCATCGTCCACTGCACGCCGGACAACGCGCACCGCGACCTGTTCTTCGGTTTTCCGAACTCCTACGGCTCGCTCGGCTACGCGCTGCGGCTGGTGCTGCGCACCTTGCCCGTGCGGCCCTGCGTGCGCGTGGAGCACATCGCGCACGCGAGCCCCGAGGACTTCTTCGCCGCGCTGGCCGAGGCCTGCGAGGGCGATGCCGACTTCGTCGACGGCGTGGTGTTCGGGCCCCGGTCGCTGGTGCTGAACATCGCCCGCTTCGAGGACACTGCGCCCTGGCTGAGCAACTACGAGTTCGAGCGCATCTACTACCGCTCGCTGCTGGAGATGCCGGTCGATCACCTGAGCGTGCACGACTACCTGTGGCGCTGGGACACGGACTGGTTCTGGTGCTCGAAGAACTTCGGTGCGCAGAACCCGCTGGTGCGCCGCCTGTTCGGCCGCTCGCACCTGAACTCGTGCAGCTACACGCGGCTCATGCGCGCGAACGCCCGCTGGGGCCTCGCGAAGCGGCTGGCCCGCTGGCGCGGCATGCACACCGAGTCGGTGATCCAGGACGTCGACATTCCGATCGCGGCGGCGCCGGCCTTCCTCGACTTCCTGCAGCGGGAGATCGGCATCCTCCCGGTCTGGGTCTGCCCGGTGCACGCGCCGGACCCGGACGCGCACTTCACGCTGTACCCGCTGGCCGCGGGCATGCTCCATGTCAACTTCGGCTTCTGGGACGTGGTCGAGACCCGCGAGGCCCACGAGGCCGGGCATTTCAACCGGCTGATCGAAAAGGAAGTGCTGCGGCTGGGCGGGATCAAGTCGCTCTATTCGGACAGCTTCTTCACGCGCGACGAATTCAACGCCACCTACGGCATGGCGGCCTACGAGGTGCTGAAACGCCGCTACGACCCCGACGGCCGGGCCCCGCACCTGTACGACAAATGCGTGCTGCGGCGCTGACTTGATCGGCATCAAGGTGCCCGCGCGGCACGCGCCCGAAGATTCGCACACCGCCCACATCCCGCGCCGGGCGCCGCGCATCACCGAGCAGGCTGCCCCATGAACTTCAGAACCATCCTCGTTCACCTGGACCGCTCCGACCGCAGCCCGGCGCGCGCCGCGCTGGCGGCGCAGTGGGCCAGGTCCCATGAAAGCCACCTGGTTGGGCTGGTGCCCACGGGCCTGTACGACGGCGTGATTCCGATCGATGCCATTGCCACCGGCATGACCGACTACATCGCCGATGCGGCCAGCCACCTGCGGCTGCGCGCCGAGGCCATCAGCCGGGAATTCAGGGAAGACATCCATGCATCGGGCCAGCTGTCGTACGAGGTTCGCCTCGTCGATGGGACGACGGTCGACGCGGTGATCCGGCACGGCCGCGCGAGCGATCTCGTGGTGCTCGGCCAGGACGACGAATCGGATGCGAAGGACACCACCGTGCACGGCCTGGTGCAGCAGGTGCTGATGGAAGCCGGGCGCCCGCTGCTGATCGTGCCTTGCGCCGGAAACTTCAGCGCCCCCGCGAAGAACGCCGTGGTCACCTGGGACGGTTCGCGCGAGGCCGCGATCGCCATCCACGCGGCCCTGCCGGCGCTGCGGCGCGCATCGCGCGTGACGCTGGTCTCGTATCGGCATCCGGACGAGGAGGACGACGAACAGCGGCTCCTCATGCCGGAGATGATCCAGTTCCTGCTGCGGCACGGCATCCAGGCGAGGGCGGAGCGGGAGGTGACCGAGATCGACATCGCGGATGCGCTGCTGTCGCGCATCTCCGACCTCGGTGCCGACCTGCTCGTAATGGGCGGCTATGGCCATTCGCGGTTTCGCGAACGGGTGCTGGGCGGCGTCACGCGGCAGATCCTCGCGCAGATGACCGTGCCGGTCCTGATGGCGCATTGAGGCGGCCGCGGGCGCCGGGGCCCGGCTGCGCAGCCTGGGGCGTGTCGGCCCTGCCTTGACTCAGGTCAAGGCCGTCGCGGTGTCCCGTGCCAAGCTCGGCCCCAAGCAACCGAAGGAAAACGTCCGTGCGCGACAAGCCGCTCCAGGGCCTGACCGATGCCGAAGCCGCGCAGCGCCTGCGCCGCGACGGCCCGAACGTCCTGCCCTCCGTTTCCCGCAAGGGCTTGCTGCGCATCGCCTGGGGTGCCTTGACGCAGCCCATGTTCGTGCTGCTGCTGGCCGCCGCGGCGCTCTATGCCGTGCTCGGCGACCTGGGCGAAGCCGGCATGCTCGCGGTGTCGGTGCTGCTGGTGGGCGGACTGTCGATCTACCAGGAGCAGCGCACCGAGCGGGTCCTGGAAACGCTGAAGGACTTGTCCAGCCCGCGCTGCACCGTCGTGCGGCAGGGACGCCCCGTTCGGATCGCGAGCCGCGAGCTGGTGCGCGGCGACTGTCTGCTGGTGAACGAAGGCGACCGCCTGTCCGCCGATGCGCGCGTGATCGAGGCCGTCGGGCTGCAGGTCGATGAGTCCTTGCTCACGGGCGAGTCGATGCCGCTCGGCAAGCATCCCGGCGGCGGTGTCGGCGGCGGCGAGGGCCGGGCGGACGCGCTCCTCGCGGGCAGCCTGGTGGTGCGCGGCGACGGCGTGGCCGAGGTGACGGGCACGGGCGCCCACACCGCGCTGGGCGCCATCCACCGGTCCATCGCGCAGCTCGCACCGCGCGCCAGCCGGCTGCAGGCGGAACTGCAGCAACTGGTGCGCCGGGTGGCCTGGCTCGCGGCCCTCACCTGCCTGGCCGCGGCCGCGGTGTTCGCGCTGCGGGAGGGCTCGTGGACCCAGGGCCTGCTGGTCGGCCTGACGCTGGCGATGGCGCTGATCCCCGAGGAGTTCGCCGTCGTCTGGAGCGTGATGCTGGCGCTCGGCGCCTGGCGCCTCGCCAAGTCGAATGTGCTGACTCGCCAGCCCCAGGCCATCGAGGCCCTCGGCACCATCACCGTGCTGTGCGTGGACAAGACCGGCACGCTGACACGCAACCGCATGGCGCTCTCGGCCCTGCACGACGGTGCCGGCGAATGCGCGTTGCACGACGCGGGCGAGCCTGCGGCGCAGCGCTTTCATCGGCTGCTGCAGGCCGCGGTCCGTGCCAGCAACGCGGACGGCGTCGAACCGATGGACCGGGCCGTGCGCGCGGCCGCCGAGGCCGCAGGCCTGCGGCCGGATCCGGCCTGGACGCCCGGTGTTCGCCGGGGGATCCGCGAGGGCTCGCCCTACGTGGTGCATTGGTGGCACGCGTCCGGGGTGCCCGGCCAGGCGGTGGCGGTCAAGGGCGCGGCGGAAGCCGTGCTCGGGCTTTGCGGCGCCGATGCGGCGCTCGCGCAGCGGCTGCGCGAGGCGGCCGACCGCTGGAGCGCCGCCGGACTGCGCGTGCTCGCGGTGGCCGAGGGCCACGCTCCTGCGGCCGGCGACGACGCCGCGCTGCCCGAGGGCCTTCGGCTCGCGCCGCTGGGCCTGCTCGGCTTCATGGATCCCTTGCGCGACGAAGTGCCCGGCGCCGTGCAGGCATGCCGGCGCGCCGGGGTGCGCGTGGTGATGATCACCGGCGATGCCTCCCTCACGGCCCGGTCGATCGCGCGGCAGGCCGGCCTGGTCGATGGCGGCGCGGCGCACGTGATGACCGGCGCGGCGCTCGCCGGCATGGACGATGACGCGCTGCAGGCCTGCGTGCGCGGGGTGCAGGTGTTCGCGCGGGTCGACCCGGCGCAGAAGCTGCGCATCGTGCGGGCCCTGCAGCAGTGCGGCGAGGTCGTCGCGATGACGGGGGACGGCGTCAACGACGCGCCCGCGCTCAAGGCGGCCGACATCGGCGTCGCGATGGGCCAGCGCGGCACGGACGTCGCGCGCGAGGCCGCCTCGCTGGTGCTGACGGACGACAACTTCGCCTCGCTGGTCGACGCCGTGCGCGCCGGCCGGCGCATCTTCACCAACCTGCGCAAGGCCCTGGGCTACCTGTTCGCGGTGCACGTGCCCATTGTCGGCGTGGCGCTGATCCCGGTCGTGCTGGGCGGGCCGGTGCTGCTGCTGCCGCTGCACGTGGTGCTGCTCGAGCTGTTGATCGACCCCGCCTGCTCCCTGGTGTTCGAAGCCGAGCCCGCGCCGGACGACAGCATGGACGTGCCGCCGCGTCGCAAGGAGGACACGCTGTTCTCGCTCGCCTCGGCCGCGCGCGCGCTGGCGCTCGGCGGGCTTGCGTTTGCCGGCGTGGCGCTGGTGCAATGGGCGTGCCGCGAGCGCGGCGCTTCGCCGGAGCTGCTGCGCCTGGCGAGCCTGGGCTCGATCGTGCTCGGCAACCTGTTGCTGCTGCTGTGGTTCCGCGGCGCCGGCTTCGGACGCACGCACGCCAACGCGGTGTTCCATGCGCTGCTGGTGGGCGTCTGCGTGGTCTGGGTCCTGCTGACCGGCGTGCCGGGCATCGGTGCCTGGTTCGGCCTGGCAACCCTGCCGCCGCACTGGGCCCTGTGGGTGGCGCTGCCGGGCTGCTGGGCGGCGTGGCGCCTTTTCGTTCACTCTCAGGGCCGATGAACCGGGAACAAAGACAGATGGACACGACACTGGTGCAGGCACTGCGCGAATCGTTGCAGCGGGAGACCGGCGCGCGCGTCGAGCTGGTCGAGACCCACATCTCGTGGGTGCTGCTGACGGCGACGCTCGCCTACAAGCTCAAGAAGCCGGTGCGCTTTCCCTTCGTCGACTTCGCAAGCATCGCGGCGCGCAAGCATTTCTGCGAGGAAGAGCTGCGCCTCAACCGGCGCTTCGCGCCGTCGCTGTACCTGGATGTGGTGCCGGTGTGCGGCGCGCGCGAGGCACCGCGGCTCGGTGGCGGCGGCGTGCCGATCGACCACGTGGTCCGCATGCGGCGCTTTCCGGAGTCGTCCCTGTTGCGCAACCTGCTGACCGCAGGCCGGTTGGAGCCGGCCTCGCTCGACGCCTTCGCGCGGCGGCTGGCGGCGCTGCAGGGCGCGGCCGAGCGCGTCGTGCCGCCGTCCGCATTCGGCGCCCCGGACGCCATCGTGCGTGCGGCCATCGATGTCGTGAACCAGCTGCTCGTGCAGCGCAGCGACAGCCGTCTCGCGACCCTGGCCGCATGGATCCGCGAACGGGCGCAGGCGCTGCACATGGCCTGGATCGCGCGCCAGCAGGGTGGCGCGGTGCGCGAATGCCATGGCGACCTGCACATGGCCAATGTCGTCCTGGTGGACGGCGAACTCACTGCCTTCGATTGCATCGAGTTCGACCCCATGATGCGCCGGATCGACGTGATGAGCGACATCGCATTCCTCACCATGGACCTGAAGGCCCATGGCCGCCCCGATCTCGCGTTCCGCTTCCTGGATGCGTGGCTGCAGCACAGCGGCGACCATGCGGGCCTGCAGGTGCTCGGCTTCTACGAGGTGTACCGGGCGCTGGTGCGCGCCATGGCTGCGGGCCTGGGGCCGCAGGCCGCGCCGGCTCCGGCCGGCGCATCGAAGCCCGACTACCTGGCCTGCGCCGCGCAGTTGGCGCACAGCCCGCGGGGGCGCGCGCGCCTGCTGATCACGCACGGGTTCTCGGGTTCCGGCAAGTCGACCATCGCCTCGCAGCTGCTGTGCGCCGCGGGCGCGGTGCGCATCCGTTCGGACGTGGAGCGCAAGCGCCTGTTCGGCCTCGATCCACTCGCCCGCTCCGCCGAGCGGGGCCTGGCCATCTACGGTGCGGAGGCCACCCGGCGGACCTTCGAGCGGCTGCGGGCCTGCGCGCGCGATGCACTGCTCGCGGGCTATCCGGTGATCGTGGATGCGGCCTTCCTGCGCGGTGCGGAGCGGCGCAGTTTCCAGGGGCTGGCGGCTGAACTCGACCTGCCTTTCGCGATCCTGGACTGCCGGGCCGGCGAAGCCGTGCTGCGCCGCCGCGTGGCCGGACGCAATGCCTTGGGCATGGATGCGTCGGAGGCCGGCCTCGAGGTGCTGGAGCGCCAGCTCGCGGCGCACGAGCCGCTGGCGCCCGACGAGCGCGCGCTGGCCATCGAGGTCTTCACCGAGGACGCGGTGGATATCGCCTCGCTCGAGGCGCGCTGGCGTGCGCAGACCTGACGCGCGGCGATGCCGCTTCGGCGATCACCTGCCGCCGGCCGGGGTGCTCGCGCCGCGCGATCCGGGCGCCGGCGACCAGGCGGGCCGTTCGGCGCGTCCGGAGTCGACGACGATCAGGTAGCGGCCCGCGCCTTCGACCGGCGTCTGGTCCGTCGGCAGCACCCACATCGGCATGCCTTGTGCCGCAGCTGCGAGGTAGTCGGCATCGAGCACGCCGAAGCGGTCGAGCAGCCGATTCAGGCTGGCCGGGATGCGAATGCAGCCCTTCGACTGCACGCTGCCGAGCCGCGGCTCGAGCAGGTCCGGGTCGGTGGCATGCATCTGCAACCGCATCGTGCCGTCGCCGCCCCGGCCCCACAACCGCCGGGCCTGCTGCCATCCCAGATCGAACACACGCATGCCCTTCGTCCCGTAGCCGCGGATGCCATGTTCGTTGCGGGTGCCTTCGGCGCGGAAGTCGGGGTTGTCGGTCGTGAACTCGAACACGCCGAGCGGGGTCTCGAAGTGGTCGAACTCGCCGCCGCGCCCGGTCGATGCCGCGGTGGCGCCCACGAGGAGCGGCGCGGCGCCGTCGCCCAGCCAGTAGATGAAGATCGCTTGCACGTTCGGGCTCCGGTCGACGAGTGCGACGTATTGCGGCACGGGCGCGACGCCGGCCTGCGCGAGTGCGCCGAGCGCCAGTTCGCCATAGCGCCTGGCTTCGTCGGGCGGTGGTTCGAGCCGATGATCCACCTGTGAGCGGAAGGCGCCGGCCAGGTCGGAGGGGGTAGCGCGGCCCGCGATCGAGGTGCCGGCGCAAAGCATGACAAGGACGACGGCAACGGTTGCAATGAAAGACGCACGGTGAATGGAAGACATCGTGCGCCGGAGTCTGCAGGGCTTCGCGCCTTCCGCCTTGACGTGGCGCAAGGCGAAACACCTGCCGTGCGGCCGTTCGGATCGGTCGCAGTCGCAGGGCGATGCGATGAACTCGATCAGCCGCGGCGAGTCGATCCGCCTACCTGCCGTGCCAACAGGTATCGACGCCGAGGATCGAATAGACCGGGCAGATGCCGACCACTCCTGTCAACAACCCCAGCACCCCCACGTAGCCCCAGGACTCGATGGTCCCGGGCGCGGCAAGCGCGACCAACAGCATGCCCGACGCGATGCGCAGGGTGCGGTCGAGGATTCCAAGGTTGTTCGACATCCGGTTGTCCCTTTGCTGGAGCGCCACATGGAGCATCCTGCATCTGGAGCACGCGGGCCGCGTTGCGGTGGATCAAGCGGCCGCGTGGAGAGAGCGCTCAGCCGGGCTTGCCGTCCACCCGGGCCCGGGTCAGCACGGGCCAGTAGCGCACGGCAAACAGGCCGAAGCCCAGGCTCCAGAACGCCGCGGAACAAAGGACCGCGGCGACCGTGTGGGCCGGTGCGGCCAGCGGCACGAGCACCCGGACCAGCGCGGCGAGGAGGACCAGCACGAAGCAGGCGGTGTCGACCTGGTCGGCGCGCAGCACCCGGCCGGTGTGGCCGCGCGATGTGCGGACCATCATGCCGATGATGAGCCCGCCCGCGGCGCCCACGGTCAGCGCATGGGTGGCGAGCGATGCCGGCACCCCGCCGTGCAGCACCGCCAGTGCCCGCAGTGCGAGGTGAACCGGAATCCACGCGTAGGCCACGTGCAGCACGAGCACCAGCGTGTTGGCCGAAGCCTTCCAGGGCCGCCACAGCAGCCAGCGCACCAGATGCGCGAGCGCCGCGGGCAGCGCGATGGCGGCCATGGCGATCGGCGGCAGGCCCGCGGCGTCGGCCAGCAGCAGACCGAGCACCGAGCCCAGCGCGATCTTCTCGGCCAGCGGGTGCCGCGTGGCACCGGCGCCGGAAATGCCGTTGTTGGTGAACATCGGTACTACGCGGCCCGCCATGACGGCCATGATGAACAGCAGCGCATCCAGCGCCACCTGGATGCCCAGCCACGCCGGCACCCGGATCACGCCGAGCGCCGACAGGTGAAAGGCGAGCGCGGCGCCCGCGAGCAACAGCAGCAGGCCGACGAAGAAGTAGTTGCGGCGGTTGCGCGCGGCCACCAGCGGGCGCGCCAGCGCCAGCGCGCAGGCCAGCGGAAAGGCCGCGTTGGCCACCGCGGCCGACCAGGCGAAGGGCGTGAGCACGAGCACCCGGCCCACCACCCAGAGCACCGCCAGCGCCGCCAACGGCAGCCCCGTGGGCGTGGGCTGGCCCGACCAGTTGCGGCCCGCGGTGAAGAGGAATCCGACGATCACGGCCAGCGCGAAGCCGAACAGCATCTCGTGCGCATGCCACATCGGCCCCTGCAGGTAGGCGCGCGGCAGCCAGCCGGCGAACTGCATGGCCCACAGCGCGATGGACAGTGCCGCGAAGCCGCTGGCGAGCAGGTAGAAGGGGCGGAAGCCGAGCTGCCACAGCGCAAAGGCCGGAGGCTGGATCGACGGGGGTCGTGCGGGTTCGAGCGGAATGAAGGTTGCCATCATCTGGCCTTTCGGGCGCCCTCGGCGCCATGTTGAATGCGCCACGCGACGGCCGCGCCGGCCACGGTGACGGCAAAGAAGACGATCGCGGCCGCGTTGAGCGAAGCCCCGGCGGCGCGCAGCGGATCGCTGAAGCTTCCCAGCGCGAGCCGCACGACAAGCGACAGGTGCAGCGCCGCCAGCGGCAGGTAGAAGAAGGCGCCGAAGCGCAGCTTGATGCGCGCGATGGCCGGCAGCACGACGGGCGCGTGCCCCATCACCATGCTGATGACGAAGCCCAGCCCCAGCGCGTGCAGCGCGGCGTCGCGCGCGGGCCATCCGAGCGCGGTCGCGGCCCACGCCACGCCCGCGATCCCGAGCCAGGCATAGCCGCCCAGCAGGCAGACCGCCATGTAGCGGCTGATGCCGCGCGTGAACACCGTGCGCCGCGCGACGTCGAACACCGCAAGCCACGCGGCCAGCAGCGCAAGCGCCGCACCGTAGACGAGTCCGCCGGCGCGCGGGGCCGCGCCCGAGCACGCGGCGCCTGCCAGCAGCAGCGCCAGCACGGCATGCAGCGTCACGCTGGCGGCCGGGCGCCGGCGCATGAGCCGCGTCATCTCGAGCCGTTCGGCCGCGATGGTCATGACCAGAAAGGCGAACCACCACGGGAAGACGGCGCTGCCGTCGCGGCCGGCGGCGAACAGAAGGTTGCCCACCACCCACGCGGCCGCGCCGACCGCCAGCAGCAGCGTGTGCGCCGCGCGCTGGCGCCACACGACCAACGCGTTGACCGCCAGGAAGAACACCGCCGCCGCCACGCAGAGCCACGCGCCGGCGGCCTGCGGCCCGAAGGCCAGGCACAGGGCACCGGCGCCCGACGCCAGCGGCGCCACGAATGCCCAGCGATGCTTGACGGCCACGGCGCGCTCGATGCCGATGACGGTGCCCAGGAAGCCGCAGACCATCAATGCGGCGTGCACCAGCAGCACCTGGCCGGTCCAGGTGAAGGAATGCGGGTCCGGCACGGCGACACCGAGCCGCCAGAGCCCGCCCGCCATGCCTGCCACCAGCGACACGCCGGCCAGCGCGCCGAACAGCGCACGCGCCGGAATCCAGCGGCGCGCCGGCGATGTCTTCGTTGGCCGTCCCATGCGGGCGGCGGGGCTTGCAGCGCCTACCATCCCATGAACCGCTTGGCGCCGGGACTCATGCGCTCCGGGCTCCACGGCGGCTCCCACACCAGCTCGACGCGGATCTGCAGCTCGGGCGGGACGACCTTGTCCAGCTCGGCTTCCGCCTCGTCCATGATGAGCTCGATCACCGGGCAGGCCGCAGAGGTCATCGTGATCCGCACATGCGCCATCGCGGCGTCCACCATGACGCCGTAGACCAGGCCGACATCGACGATGTTCATCGAGATCTCCGGATCGACGACGCGCGACAGCGCCGCGGCCAGCGGCGCGCGCAGATGTTCCGGCCCGTCGTACGGAAAGCGGGCCGCGGCCGGCGCCGTGTCCGCCGGCGAGTTCACGCGCCCTCCCGTTCGGCTTGCGCCATGCCGATGCGGCCTGCCAGGAACACCGTGGCCAGCGCCTCCCGGTTGTGAACGAGGTCGGCCAGCGTGTAGCGCTGCAGCACCGCGTGGAATGCCGCCACGGCTTCGCCCAGCACGCCCTGCAGGCGGCACAGGCCGGTGATGCGGCACGCGCCGCCGCCTTCCCCGAAACATTCCACGATGGCACCGCCCTCGGTGTGGCGCACCACGTCCCCGATGTTGATCGCCTCGGGCGGCTTCGCGAGCGCGAGGCCGCCGCCCTTGCCGCGGACGTTGGCCAGCCACCCCTCCTTGCCCAGGAAGTGCACCACCTTGGTCAGGTGATGCTCGGACACCGCGAAAGCGGTGGCGATCTCGCCGATGGTGGCGCGGCGCTCGGGCTGCGCGGCCAGGTAGATCAGCACGCGCAGGCTGTAGTCGGTGAAGGCGGTGAGCTTCATGGCTGCAATGGCGCCGTGTCACCGTTCGGCCGCGTGGCCCACGTGGCCGGCCTGGAGGGCCGGGCCTTTTCGGCCCTTGCCGCGCACCGATGGCTGCGGCGCGGCTTGCGCCGCCGGACGGCGCAGCAGGCGCAGCGCATAGGCCGCGAGCAGCACCGCGCCCACGGCGAAGACGATGTCGCCCGGCACCCGCATCCACACCAGTGTCTCCATCACGCGGGAATGCACGATCTCGGCCGAGCGCGCGTACCACAGGCCCTGCGTGACGCTGGCCCAGGCCTGGTAGATGCCGGCGGGCAGCAGCGACAGGAACACCATCATCGCGAGGCCGATGTTGAGGCTCCAGAACGCGGGCCTGAGCAGCCGGTCGGCATGCAGCTGGCGGTCGTACAGGCCGCGCAGGCAGAACAGCATCAGCCCGATGCCCAGCATGCCGTAGACGCCGAAGAGCGCGGCGTGGCCATGCGCGGCCGTCATGTTGAGCCCCTGCACGTAATAGAGCGAGGCCGGCGGATTGATCGCGAAGCCGAGCACGCCGGCGCCGATCGTGTTCCAGAAGCCGACGGCCACGAAGCACATGACGATCCACTTGTAGGCGGCGAGCCAGGGCATGGCCTGCGAGCGGCGCCAGGTCTGCAGGGCCTCCAGGCCGATCAGCGTGAGCGGCACCACTTCGAGCGCCGAGAACACGGCGCCCACGGCGATCACCGAGGTCGGCGTGCCGGTGAAGTAGAGGTGGTGCAGCGTGCCGAGGATGCCGCCGAACAGGAACACGATGGTCTCGGCGATGATGGCGCGGTTGGCGCTCTCGGTGCGCACCAGCCCCAGGCGCGTGAAGATCAGCGCGACCACCGCGGTGGCGAACACCTCGAAGAAGCCTTCCACCCAGAGGTGCACCAGCCACCAGCGCCAGTACTCGATCATCGAGTAGTGGGTGTGCTGTCCCCAGACCAGCGAGGTCGAATAGAAGCCGCCGATGCAGGTGGCCGACAGGAACACCATCGCGATCAGGCCGCGCGATGCCGACGGCTTGACCAGCGCGGGCCACAGCGCGCGGCCCAGCAGGAAGACCCAGAACAGCAGGCCGACGAACAGCAGCACCTGCCAGAAGCGGCCCATACTGGTGTATTCGAGGCCCTGGTTGCCCAGCCAGAAGCTGAAGTCGACGCCGCGATGCTGCAGCGTGCCGAGCCAGCCGGTCAGCGTGGAGCCGACCACGATGGCGATCAACGCCCAGAACAGCACGTCCACCCCGAGCTTCTGCAGCCTGGGCTCGCGCCCCGACAGCAGCGGCGCGATGTACAGGCCCGTGGCCAGCCAAGCGGTGGCGATCCAGAAGATGCCGATCTGCGTGTGCACCGTGCGGCTCACCACGTAGGGGAGCAGCTCGGCCAGTGGCAGCCCGAAGAACGACTGCCCCTCGACCGCGTAGTGGGCCGTGATGACGCCCATCGCGATCTGCAGCAGCATCAGCCCGATCACCGCGAAGAAGTACTTGCGCGTGGCCTTCATGGAAGGCGTTGCCACGGCGCCGAGGAGCGGGTCCGCCTTGGGCGGCTGCGCTTCGGCTTCGTGCTTGCGGCTGCCGTGCAGCCACAGCATGGCCGCAATGGCCGCCAGCAGCAGGCAGATGCTCACCATCGACCAGACGGCGGCCGAGCTGGTCATGGTGTTGCCGACCAGCGGCTCGTGCGGCCAGTTGCTGGTGTAGCTCAGGCCCGTTTCCCCGGGGCGGTCGGTGGCGGCGGCCCATGAAGTCCAGAAGAAGAAGGCGGTGAGTGCCTGGCGGTCGGCGCGCTCGGGCAGCGTGCCCGCCGTCATCGCGTACTGGTCGCGCAGCGTGGCGAGCGCGCGGTCGTCGCCGAACAGCGCCTCGTAGTGGGCCGCCACCTCCCGGATCGCCTGCGCGCGGTCGGCCGGGACGGTGATCACGCCGCTGGCGGCGTCGTAGGTGTTGCGCCGCATCTGCTCGACCACGGTGGCCGCGAGCGCGCCGCGGTCTGCCGGGCTCAGCGCATCGAAGTCCTTGCGAAAGGCCTGGGCGTGGCGGTTGCGCAGCGCCACGGCCTCGCGGTGCAGCCAGTCGGCGGACCAGTCGGGCGCGACGTAGCTGCCGTGGCCCCACACGGAGCCCAGCTGCTGCCCGCCGGTCGACAGCCAGACCTGCTGGCCGCGCTGGATCTGTTCGCCGGTGAAGACGACCTCGCCGTCGGAACTGGTGACCGCGCTCGGGATCGGCGGCGCGGTCAGGTAGATCTGCACGCCCAGATAGCCGAGCGCGCCGAACGACAGCACGAAGATGAAGGCCAGCCAGCGCCACAGCCGGTTGTTGTTGCTCATGATGTTTCCTTCTTCGGAATTCGGATCGATGGTGCTCAGGCGCCGCCGCATCCGCCGCAGCAGCCGCCGCTCGCGTGTGCGTCGAAAGCCGGCACCTTGGTGATGGCCACGCGCCAGACCGAGGGGCCCGCCTCGAGGTAGTTCCATGCGAACCGGTCGGGCCATTGCGACTGGAACTGCGCATACAGCGGCTGGGGATCGTGATCGTTCACCAGTTCGATCGCGTGGCCGACGTCCAGGGCGGCAAAGGTGGAGAAGATGTGCGCGTGGCGAAAGCGCGGCTCGAGCCTGCGGACATCGATCACGGACGAGGAGGAAGCTGCAGATTTCATGGGTTTTTCCTGCTGGGAGCGACGAGGCTCGAAAGGTGTATTTCAGATGCACCTATGCTAGGAAGGCGTGTGCGGCGCAGCTTGATCTGCATCAACATCGGGAGCGAAGGCAGCGGCGACGCTCACGGCATGCCTTCTTCCTCATCCTCTCTTTTCGACCAGCTGCTGCAGGCCGCGGCGGCCCAGCCCGAGCCCCAGCGTCTCCTGTTCGTGTTCGCCGAAGCCGATTTGCCCGGCGATGCCGATGCGGCGCAGCGCGCCCGCTTCGAGGCGGGGCAGGGCGGTTCGCTGACGCCCGTGGCCTGCGTTGAAAAAAGCCTGCCGGAACTCAGCACCTTTGCCGCACTGGTGGCCGAATCGCGCCGCGTAAGCCTGCCCTGGCGCGTGATGTTCGCGGCCGGCCTGTCGGGCGCCAACGGCCAGCCGCCCTCGCCCGAACGCATCGACAGCGCGCTCGAGGCCATGGTCGAGGGCGTGCGAAGCGGTGCCTTCGGCGACTATCTCGCGCTCGACACCGAGGGCCGGCCGCTGCGATTCGGCTGAGGTGCCCCCGGCTACTTTCGAACGCCGCGGCGCGCCGCCAGCCGCTCCTGGATCAGGCGGTCCTTGTCCTGCCACTGGGCCTCGATCCACTTGCGGGTGTGCGCGCGGCGCGCCTTGTCGCCCGACGGATCCGTGCCCAGCAGATGGGGTGGTATGGCGCGCTGGCGGACATCGACCGCCACGGCCCGCACGCCGCCGCACAAGAGCGCCCAGAAGCTCGGCGTCCCCTCGGGGTAGACGATGGTCACGTCGAGCATCGCCTCGAACTGCTCGCCCATCGTGGCCAGCGCCACGCCAAGGCCGCCGGAGCGGGGCTCGAGCAGATGGCGGTAGCTGCTGTTCTGCGCGGCATGCTTGGCCGTAGTGAAGCGCGTGCCCTCGACGAAGTTGATGACGGCTGTCGGCACGCGCCTGAACTTCTCGCAGGAACGCCGGGTGGTCGCAAGGTCGGCGCGACCGGTGCCGCGGCCGCGCTTCATGAACGGAAAGTCGAGCGCCCACCAGGCCAGCCCGATCACCGGCACCCAGATGAGCTCGCGCTTGAGGAAGAACTTGAGGAAGGGAATGCGCCCGTGGAAGACGCGCTGCAGCACCAGGATGTCGACCCAGCTCTGGTGGTTGCTCGACACCAGGTACCAGCCGCGGGGGTTGAGGCCCTCGATGCCCCGGATCTGCCATGGCGCGGGGCACGCGCGTGCGATCCAGGCGTTGTTGACGGCGACCCAGCCGCCGGCCAGCCGGTTCAGCACCCGGTCGCAGCCGGTGCGCACGCGGTCGGCCGGCACCAGCAGCTTGACCAATGCCGGCGGCACCATCAGCGTGAATGCGAGCAGCGTGTTCAGGCCGAGCAGCAGCCCGTTGAGCGCACCGTGCACGGAATGCATCAGTCGCACGGAGGAAGCTGTGGCACGCAGCCCAGTTCGCTGACATAGCGCTCGAGCGCGGGCCGCGCGGGACCGGCCTTCTGGACCGTCACCGAGCCCACGCTGATGAAGCACAGCGGCTCGTCGTGCCGGTCGAGCGCGAACAGGGCGCGCAGTTCGTCCGACTGCAGCGCCTTGCCGGTGGTCAGCGCCGAGCCGTAGCCCAGGGCGGTGGCGGCCAGCAGCATGTTCTGGATGGCGCATCCGGCCGACAGGATGCGCTCGGTGGCCGGGATCTCCTCGTTGCCGGGGCCCATCCGTGCGACCGCGAGCATCAGCAGCGGCGCGCGAAAGGCCTTCTCGCGCGCCTGGCCCTGCTGCGCGGGCGTGGCGGCGGCGTCGCGTTGCAGCAGGGCCTGCGCGAACACTTCGGCGAGCCGCTCGCGCTGCGGCGGCGGAACGATGACGAAGCGCCATGGCACCAGGCCGCCATGGTCCGGGGCCGAGGCGGCGGCGCCGAGGATCTGCTCGAGCTCGGCACCATCGGGCCCCGGCGCACCGAGCCGCTTGGGCAGGACGGTGCGGCGCGCGTGCAGGAGCGCGGCCAGCTGCCGCGCGGTCATGGGCGAATCGGCCGGAACGCCGGCGGCCGGGCTCATCCGCAGCTTCCCAGGTGTCCGCACTGCGTGCAGTAGTCGCAGCCGTCCTTGCGGATCATGGCGTGGGCGCCGCATTCGGGGCACTTGGCCCCCACCATCGGGACAGGGGCGGCCACGGAGGGTGCCGGCGCGTCCGGCGCCGCGCTCGCCTGGCCGCTGCGGCGCGCGATCAGCTGCTGGATCGCATAGGCGATGGCGCCCACTTCGGAGTCGTGCCACATGGGCACCTGGGTGCCGTCGGCCTTCAGGTGGTGGCCCAGGCGCACCGGCCCCCGGTCCCAGGCGACCTTGCGCATGTCGGCCAGCGCGCGTTCGAGAAAGCCGCCGCGCGCGGCCAGCGACAGCAGCCGCATGCTCGCGGTGATCCATTGCTGGGATTCGCCGCTCTGGCCCACGGGCATGAAGAATTCCACGGCCCGCTCGCGGCCGTCGGCCAGCGGCAGGAACGACACCACCAGGTAGAGCGTCTGCCGCCCCTGCTGCGTCCAGTACTCGATCTTCTCGGCGACGGCGTTCAGGGCGCCCTTCGGTCGGCTCTCGATCATCGCGCGCATCGGATCGGCCGCCACGCTGTCGGCGGCGGGACGGGCCTCCGGCGGCGCTGCCGGCGTGAGCTCCAGCACGGATCCCAGGATGCTGTTGGGCCGGTAGGTGGCCAGGCCCTTGAGGCGGGCGGTCCAGGCCTGCAGGTAGAGGCCCTTGAAGTCCTCGTAGGGATAGTCGGCGGGCACGTTCACCGTCTTCGAGATGGCGGTGTCGACGAAGGGCTGCACCGCCTCCATCATGGCCAGGTGGCCGGCCGCGGGCATCGACTGGGCCGAGACGAAGTACGCCGGCAACTGCCCGGTATCCCCGCCCAGGAAGCGGTACAGCCGCCAGGCGTGGTCCTCGACGTCGTACTCGGAGGTGCTGCCGTCGGCCTCGCGCTTCTTGCGCCGGTAGGTCCAGGAGAACGCCGGCTCGATGCCGTTCGAGGCGTTGTCGGCGAACGCCAGGCTCACGGTGCCCGTCGGCGCGATCGAGACCAGGTGGCTGTTGCGGATGCCGTGCATGCGGATCTGTTCCTGCAGCGCCGGGTCCAGGCGGCTGGCGAAGGTGCCTTGCGCCAGGTAGCGCTCCGCGTCGAACAGCGGGAAGGCGCCTTTCTCGCGCGCCAGCGCCACCGAGGCGGCGTAGGCGGCGTCCCGCAGGCAGCGCGCGATGCGCACCGCCATGGCCCGGCCCTCGAGCTGGTCGTAGCGCAGGCACAGCATGGCAAGCGTGTCGCCCAGGCCCGTGAAGCCCACGCCGATGCGGCGCTTGGCCATGGCCTCGGCGCGCTGCTGGGGCAGGGGCCAGAAGGTGAGGTCCAGCACGTTGTCGAGCGCCCGCACCTGCAGCGCCACGGATTCGCCGAAGCGCGCGAAATCGAAGTGCGCCGCACCGCCGATGCCGAAGGGATGGTCCACGAAGCGCGTCAGCACGATCGGCCCGAGGTCGCAGCATCCGTACGGCGGCAGCGGCTGCTCGCCGCAGGGGTTGGTCGCCTCGATGTGCTCGCAGTAGCGCAGGTTGTTGTCGTTGTTGATGGTGTCGGTGAACAGGATCCCGGGCTCGGCGAAGTCGTAGGTCGAGCGCATCACCAGGTCCCACAGATCCCGCGCCGGCAGGCTGCGGTAGACCCAGCTGCCATCGCTGGCCTGGGCCGCGCCGCGCGCGATCAGTTCGGCGCCCGGCCTGGCGCTGTGCACCAGCGGCCATTCCTCGTCGTTCGCGAGGGCGTGCATGAACTTGTCGGTCACCGCCACCGACACATTGAAGTTGTTCCAGCGCCCGGGGGTGCGCTTGGCCGTGATGAAGTCCAGCACGTCGGGGTGGTCGATGCGCAGCACGCCCATCTGTGCGCCGCGCCGCGCGCCCGCGCTCTCCACCGTGGCGCAGGAGCGGTCGAACACGTCGATGTAGCTGCACGGGCCCGATGCGGTGGAGGCGGTGGTGCGCACCTGCGCGCCGCGCGGCCGGATGCGCGAGAAGTCGTAGCCGACGCCGCCGCCGCGGCGCATGGTTTCGGCGGCTTCGCGCAGCGCCTCGTAGATGCCCGCATAGCCTCCGGCGTCCTGGCCCTGGATGCAGTCGCCCACCGGCTGCACGAAGCAGTTGATCAGCGTGGCCTCCAGCTCGGTGCCGGCGGCGCTCATGATGCGGCCGGCGCCGATCGCGCCGGCGCGCAGGTTGCCGAGAAAGCGCGCTTCCCACTGAGCGCGCTCGCCTTCGGCCTCGACCGAGGCCAGCGCACGCGCCACGCGCGCGAACAGATCCTCGACATCGGCTTCGCCCGGCTTGAGGTATTTTTCCCGCAGCACGTCGCGGCTGATGGGTTGCACGGGCAGTGGTTCCATCCTGGCGTCCTCGCGCTTCATGCCGCGGCTCCCCCCGTCGGGATGGCGGGGCGGATGCCGCCGAGCAGCCATCGCATCAGGTCGCGCACGGGGCGGATCTCGCTGCCGAACGGCAGCGCCCCCGCGCCGCGGAAGAACAGGCCGCGGTCGAGGTGGCCTTCCAGTGCGTGCCCCAGTGTCTTGTCGATGCAGAACTGGCCCCAGCTCGGGGTGCCGTCGCGCAGGCCGCAGTGCGCTAGGCAGTCGAAGCGCATGGTGCAGCTTTCCTTCTTGTGCGCCTTGTGCTGCAGCCGCGGCTCCAGCCGCAGGTACTTGTCGAGCCACGGCGTGCGCACCGCGCGTGCGGGCAGGCCCGCCGTGCTGACGAACTCGACGATGTCGGCGGGCTGGGCGTCGGCCAGCACCTTCTTGAAGGCCGGGTTCGCATCGCATTCGGTGGTCACAGCGAAGGCGGTGCCCAGCTGCACCGCCGAAGCGCCGATGCCCTGCAGGCGCCGGATGTCTTCCAGGCTGCCGATGCCGCCGGCCGCAATGAGGGGAATGCGGCCCTCGATGCCGGCCGTCCTGAAGAACTCGAGCACCTGCGGAATGGCGACGTCGAAGTCGAAGCGCGGGTCCTGCAGGTCGGCGACCTTGGAGGCGCCCAGGTGGCCACCCGCCAGCCGCGGATGCTCGATCACGATGGCGTCGGGCAGGCGCCCCTTCTTCTCCCACTTGCGCACCACCAGCTGCACGCCGCGCGCGTCCGAGAGGATGGGGATGAGCGCCACCTCGGGATGGTCGCGCGCGAGTTCGGGCAGGTCCAGCGGCAGGCCCGCGCCCACCACCAGCGCGTCGATGCCGCAGGCCATGGCATGGCGCAGGTAGGCCTCGTAGGCGGTCAGCGCCTTCATCACGTTCACGGCCACGAGGCCGCGCCCGCCGGAGAGCTCGCGTGCACGCGCGATCTCGCGGCCCAGCGCCTCGAGGTTGGCGGCATCGATGCGCTGCCCGGCGTCCGGCTCCGCATTCAGGTGGGCCGTGAGCGCCATCAGGTCGGGATGCAGCCGGCGCAGGTCGACGGCGGAGATCGTGCCCATGCCGCCCAGCCCGGCGACCGTGCCGGCGAGCCCGCCGGCCGACACGCCGACACCCATGCCGCCCTGGATGACGGGGAGGCGTTCGACGCCCTTGAGGCGCCAGTTGCGCAGGCCCGAATCGCGCGAAAGCGCTTGCAGGGCGACTGCTGTTTCGTCAGAGGATCGATCCATCATGTTCCACATAAGGTTGATAGGGGCCGGTACCGGCGTTGGAGGCGAGCGAGGCCGGCAGGAAGTCGCCCGCCTGTGCGTCGAACACATGGACTTCGCCTTCCTCGATCACGTAGTGCCAGCCGTGCAGCGTGAGCGCGTTGCGCTCGACGCGGCTGCGCACCATCGGGTAGTCCATCAGGCGCTCGAGCTGCAGCACGACTGCGCGCTGTTCGCTGCGGCGCAGCGCGGCGGGGCTGGGACGCACCGGCAGCAGCGCCTCGTCGGCCAGCCGCAGCCATGACTTGAGCGCCACCGCTTCGTCCGCCACGCCTTCGTAAGCCGCGCGGATCGCGCCGCAGTGGCTGTGGCCGCACACGACGATGCGCTCGACCTTCAGTTCGAGCAGCGCGAATTCGATCGCGGCCACCGTGCCATGCAACCCGTGCGTTCCGTCGCAGGGCGGCACGAAGGCGCCGACGTTGCGGATGATGAAGAGCTCGCCGGGACCGGTGCCGGTCAGCAGGTAGGGCATCAGCCGCGAATCCGAGCAGCCGATGAAGAGCGTCTTCGGATGCTGGCCTTCGGCGACCAGGTCCTGGAAGCGTTGCTGGTGCCGTGGGAAATAGTCGGACCGGAACCTGCGCAGACGCAAGAGCAGGTCGTCCGGTTCCTGTGCGGTCATTGCACCAGCGGGGAGTCCGCGCCTTCGAGGACCAGGCCGCTCACCTCGGCGCGGCCGGCCAGCAGCTGCATGTACTGGTGCAGGGCCTTGGCGCGCGACTGCTGGGCGAGCTGCACCGCGATGCGCTGGCTCACCTCTTCGAACGATTGCTGGCGCCCGGGGTCGCGCGCGAGCACTTCGACGATGTGGAAGCCGTAGCGGCTGTGGACCAGGCGCGGATGCAGGCCCAGCGCGTCGAGCCGTTCGGTGTTGTGGAACAGCTCGGCCGTGAGCTCGTCGGCGCAATCGTCCGGGCCGATCCAGCCGAGGTCGCCGCCCTCGGCACCGCTCGGGCAGTTCGACAGCGTCTGCGCGAGTTCGGCGAAGCGGGTGGGAGCGGCATCCCTGTGGCGCAGTTCGAGGAGGGCCTGCTCGGCGCGCGCGGCCAGCGCCGCGACGTTGATGCCGTCCGTCACCGCAAACAGGATGTGGCGTGCATGCACGCGGCGGCCGATGGCGAAGTGCGCGCTTCGCGCCGTGTAGTAGCGGCGGCATTCGTCCTCGCTGGCCGCGGGCACCTCGATCTCGTCGTCGAGCATCTGCTGGATCACCGCCTGCTCGCCGATGCCCAGCCGTGGTGCCAGGCGCGCATCCGAAGGCGGCAGCAGCCGGCGTGCGACGGCCTCCTGCCGCAGCAGCTCGGCCCAGGCCAGCTCGCGCAGGCTGTATTCGTCCGGACGTTCGCCCGGCAGGTGCAGGGCGACGCCGTTGATCGCCGCGCATGCGGTCTCGATCGCAGCGGCCTCGGTCGCTGCCGCCTCGACGGCCACCGGGGTTGAAGCCGGCACGGGCGCCGCGGTTTCGCGGCACTGGCAGGCGCCGCCGCCGCATCCGCCGGCGCTCACGATGCCACCCCCGTCGACTTGGCCACGGCCCCGGCCGGCGCCGTCTTCGGCGGCGAATGAGGCGCGGCACTCGGAGCGGCTGCCGAGGCCGGCTTGCGCGGTGCCAGCGCGCGGCGGCTGCGCACCACCTGGTAGGGCCGGAACACGTATCCCACCGTGGCGAAGCCACTCCAGACGTGCACCAGCCGCGTGAACGGGAAGATCAGGAAGATCGACATGCCGAGGAACATGTGGGCCTTGAACACCCAGCTCGCGCTGTCCAGCAGTTCCACCGCGCCGCCGCGGAAGGTGACGATGCGCTGCGCCCATTCGGCCAGCAGCACCATCATGCTGCCGTCCAGATGCCGGGCCGACAGCGGAATGGTGGCCAGGCCCAGCGCCAGCTGCAGCCACAGCAGGACCAGCAGCACGATGTCGCTGGTCTTGGAGTTGAGGCGGATGCGCTCGTCGCCGAGCCGGCGGTGCAGCAGGATCGTGATGCCGATGAAGCCGAGCAGGCCGGCAATGCCGCCCGAGATCATCGCCATCAGCTGCTTGCTGCCGGCACCGATGAAGGGCTCGTACAGGAAGTGCGGCGTCAGCATGCCGACGCTGTGGCCGAAGAACAGGAACAGCACGCCCACGTGGAACAGGTTGCTGCCCCAGCGCAGCTGGCCGGCGCGCAAGAGCTGCGAGGAGTCGCTCTTCCAGGTGTACTGGTCGCGGTCGAACCGGATCAGGCTGCCGATGAAGAAAACGCTCAGGCAGATGTACGGGTAGATGCCGAAGAGGAAATTGTTGAGGGCATTCATACGGGGGCTCCACTGGCGGCGGCCGCTGCCGCCTTGCGAACGATGTGGATGGGCTGCGCATCGCCGGGCCGTGCCTGGCCCTGGGTGCTGCAGCCATCGAAGACGATGGGTTCGGCCCAGCTTTCGTCGAGCGGCTGGTCGTCGGCCACCGCCACCGCTTCGGCCTTGTGGCCAGCCAGCTCGATGACCGCCGCCAGCACGCTCGCATAGGCGCTCTCGCGCTTGCGCAGCGCGCTGAAGATGGACGCAAGGATGTGCGCCATCTCGCCCAGGAACGCACGCGCCACCGCCGGCGGCTGGGTCGACGCGAATTCGAGCACCACGCACAGGTGATCGGGCACTTCGTGCGGACCGAGCAGCAGCCCGCATTTCTCGTAGGTCTGGGCCAGGTCGATCATCGCCGGGCCGCGCTCGCGCGAGTCGCCGTGCACATGCTCGAAGAGGTGCAGCGAGGTGCTGCGGCCGCGGTCGAACAGTTCCACGAACTGCGTCTCGGCTTCGATCGGATCGACCGAGACCAGCGCGCGGGCCAGTGCCCGCAACTCCTTGCGGCGCGCCGGCGACAGCGCCGCCTCGGCGTCCATCGCATCGGCCAACTGGGGCATCAGGGCGCGCGCCTGCGCATCGGGATAGCCGAGCAGCAGCGCGAGTGCGCGAAGGGTGTGGCGTTGGGTTTTCATCGTGGCGCTCCCGGCGTCAGACCTTGGCATGGATCGGAATCGTGCGGCGCTTGGCGGCGCCGAACAGGCTGGTCTCGGAGCTGCCGTCGGAGCAGCCGTTGCCGAACGAGAAGCCGCAGCCGCCCTTCATGTCGAAGGTGTTCTCGGCGTACTCGCGGTGCGTCGTGGGGATGACGAAGCGGTCCTCGTAGTTGGCGATGGCCATCACCTGGTACATCTCTTCCACCTGCGCGGCGCTCAGGCCGACCTGCGCCAGCACGGCCGGGTCCGCGAAGTTGTCGACATGCTTGCCGCGCTGGTAGGTGCGCATGGCCAGCATGCGCTCGAGCGCACGGATGACCGGCTCGGTGGCGCCCGCGGTCAGCAGGTTGGCCAGGTACTGCACCGGGATGCGCATCTGCGTGACGTCGGGAATCGCGCCCTTGGCGCCCACATGCCCGGCGTTGGCGGCCGCCGTGATCGGCGACAGCGGCGGCACGTACCAGACCATCGGCAGCGTGCGGTACTCGGGGTGCAGCGGCAGCGCCACCTTCCACTCCATCGCCATCTTGTAGACCGGGCTGTTCCGGGCGCCTTCGAGCCAGGCCTCGGGGATGCCGTCGCGCCGGGCCTGCGCGATCACTTCCGGATCGTGCGGGTCGAGGAAGATGCCGAGCTGGGCCTCGTAGAGGTCCTTCTCGTCCGGCACGCTGGCCGCTTCCTGGATGCGGTCGGCGTCGTACAGCACCACGCCGAGGTAGCGGATGCGCCCGACGCAGGTTTCCGAGCAGACGGTGGGCTGGCCGGCCTCGATGCGCGGATAGCAGAAGATGCACTTCTCGGCCTTGCCGCTTTGCCAGTTGTAGTAGATCTTCTTGTAGGGGCAGCCCGAGACGCACATGCGCCAGCCGCGGCACTTGTCCTGGTCGATCAGCACGATGCCGTCTTCCTCGCGCTTGTAGATCGAGCCCGAGGGGCAGGAGGCCACGCACGCCGGGTTCAGGCAGTGCTCGCACAGCCTGGGCAGGTACATCATGAAGGTGTTCTCGAACTGGCCGACCATCTCCTTCTGCACGGCGTCGAAGCTGTCGAGGTTGGCGTCCTTGCTGCGCTTGGCGAACTCGCCGCCGAGGATTTCTTCCCAGTTCGGGCCCCACTCGATCTTCTCCATGCGCTTGCCGGTGATCAGGCTGCGCGGGCGCGCCGTCGGCGGCGCCTTCATGGTGGGCGCCGACTGCAGGTGCTCGTAGTCGAAGGTGAAGGGCTCGTAGTAGTCGTCGATCTGCGGCAGGTTGGGGTTGGAGAAGATGCGCATGAGCAAACTCCACTTGCCGCCCTGGCGCGGCTCGATCGAGCCGTCCGGCTTGCGCACCCAGCCTCCCTGCCACTTGCCCTGGTTCTCCCATTCCTTGGGGTAGCCGATGCCGGGCTTGGTCTCGACGTTGTTGAACCAGGCGTACTCGACGCCGGGCCGGCTGGTCCAGACGTTCTTGCAGGTGACCGAGCAGGTGTGGCAGCCGATGCACTTGTCCAGGTTCAGGACCATGCCGATTTGCGCGCGTATTTTCATCGTGGGTACCTCGTTCAAGCCGCCGCCGCGGCGGGCACGGTGGCCACGTCCGCAGGCGTGTCGAGCCAGTCGACCTTGTTCATCTTGCGCACCACCACGAACTCGTCGCGGTTGGTGCCGATGGTTCCGTAGTAGTTGAAGCCGTAGCTGAATTGCGCGTAGCCGCCGATCATGTGGGTGGGCTTCAGCACGATGCGGGTCACCGAGTTGTGGATGCCGCCGCGCGTACCGGTGATCTCGGAGCCCGGCGTGTTGATGATCTTCTCCTGCGCGTGGTACATCATCACCATGCCCGGATTGACGCGCTGGCTCACCACCGCGCGCGCCGCAATGGCGCCGTTGATGTTGAACAGCTCGACCCAGTCGTTGTCGACGATGCCGGCGCTCTTCGCGTCGTCCTCCGACAGCCACACCACCGGGCCGCCGCGGTTCAGCGTGAGCATCAGCAGGTTGTCGGTGTACGTGGAGTGGATGCCCCACTTCTGGTGCGGCGTGATGAAGTTGAGCTGGATCTCCTTGTTGCCGTTGCTGCGGATGTTGTGGATGTCCTTGGTGGTCTTCAGGTCGACCGGCGGGCGGTAGACCGCCAGGCCTTCGCCGAAGGCGCGCATCCACGGATGGTCCAGGTAGAACTGCTGGCGGCCCGTCAGGGTGCGCCATGGGATCAGCTCGTGGACGTTGGTGTAGCCCGCGTTGTAGGAGACCTTCTCGCTCTCGATGCCGCTCCAGGTGGGCGAGGAGATGATCTTGCGCGGCTGCGCCTGGATGTCGCGGAAGCGGATCTTCTCGTCCTCGCGGTAGATCGCCAGGTGCGTGTGGTCGCGCCCGGTCTGCTTGCCCAGCGCCTCCCACGCCTTCACGGCCACGTGGCCGTTGGTTTCGGGCGCCAGCTGCAGCACGACCTCGCAGGCGTCGATGTCGGTGTCGATGCTCGGCATGCCCTGCGTGGCGCCGGCATCGGTGACGCGGCCGTTGAGGTTGCCGAGTTCGTCGACCTCGACGTCCGTGTTCCAGCCGATGCCCTTGCCGCCGTTGCCCATCTTCTTGAGCAGCGGGCCCAGCGCGGTGAAGCGCTTGTAGAGGTTCGGATAGTCGCGCTCCACGACCGCAATCTGCGGCGCGGTCTTGCCGGGGATGAGCTCGCACTCGCCGCGCTTCCAGTCGGCCACGCCGAAGGGCTGCGCGAGCTCGGCGGGCGAATCGTGCATCAGCGGCGTGAGCACCACTTCCTTCTCGACGCCCAGATGGCCCGGGCACAGGGCGCTGAAGGTGCGTGCGAAGCCCTTGTAGATTTCCCAGTCGCTGCGCGCCTGCCATGCCGGATCGACGGCGGTCGACAGCGGATGGATGAAGGGGTGCATGTCGCTGGTGTTGAGGTCGTTCTTCTCGTACCAGGTGGCGGTCGGCAGCACGATGTCCGAGTAGAGGCAGGTCGTGCTCATGCGGAAGTCGAGTGTCACCAGCAGGTCGAGCTTGCCTTCGGGCGCCTTGTCGTGCCAGACCACTTCGGTCGGCTTGGCGTCGTCGGGCCCGAGGTCCTTGCCCTGCACGCCGTGCGTGGTGCCCAGCAGGTGCTTGAGGAAGTATTCATGCCCCTTGCCCGAGGAGCCCAGGATGTTGGAACGCCACACGAACATGTTGCGCGGCCAGTTCGACGGGTGGTCCGGGTCTTCGCAGCTCATGCGCAGCGTGCCGTCCTTCAATGCCTTCGCCGCGTAGGCCGCGCCGTCGATGCCGGCGGCCTGCGCGTCGCGCGCCACCTGCAGCGGGTTGGTCTGCAGCTGCGGCGCCGACGGCAGCCAGCCCATGCGCTCGGCGCGCACGTTGTAGTCGATCATCGTGCCGGCGAACGCGGCCTTGTCGGCCAGTGGAGACAGCACTTCCTCCATGCCGAGCTTCTCGTAGCGCCACTGGTCGGTGTGGGCGTAGAAGAAGCTCGTCGAGTTCATCTGCCGCGGCGGACGGATCCAGTCGAGCGCGAAGGCCAGCGGGGTCCAGCCGGTCTGCGGGCGCAGCTTTTCCTGGCCCACGTAATGGGCCCAGCCGCCGCCGCTCTGGCCGATGCAGCCGCACATCATCAGGATGTTGATGACGCCGCGGTAGTTCATGTCGCTGTGGTACCAGTGGTTCATGGCCGCGCCGATGATCACCATCGACTTGCCGTGCGTCTTCTCGGCGTTGGCCGCGAACTCGCGCGCCACGGTGATGACCTGGTCGCGCGGCACGCCGGTGATCTTTTCCTGCCAGGCCGGTGTGTAGGGCGCGTCGTCGTCGTAGCCGGCGGCCGCCATCTCGCCCGGCAGGCCGCGTGCCACGCCGTAGTTGGCGGCCTGCAGGTCGAACACCGTGGCGACCAGCGCGCTCTGGCCTTCCGAACCGAGCGCAATGCGCTGGACCGGGACCGTGCGCACCAGCACGTCGCTCTGCGCGTTGTTCGGGAAGTGCGCGCTCTCGATGCCGCCGAAGTAGGGGAATCCGATCTGCGCCGTCTGCGTTGCGGTGCTTGCGCCGTCCAGCAGCGACAGCGTGAGCTTCACGTCGCCGCCGTGCTCCGCCTCCTTGGCCTCGAGGTTCCACTGCCCGGCATCGGCGCGGCCGTCCGCGCCCCAGCGAAAGCCGATGGCGCCCTGCGGCACCACCACGCGGCCGTCCTCGGCCAGCGCCACGGTCTTCCATTCCGGGTTGTTCGGCTGCCCGAGCCGGTCGTCGAAGTCCGAGGCCCGCGCGTAGCGGTCGGGCACCATGACCTTTTCGCCCGAGGGCAGGGTGTGTTCCTTGAGCATGACCAGCATCGGCAGGTCGGTGTAGCGGCGCGCGTAGTCGTCGAAGTACGCGGTGCGCCTGTCGAAGTAGAACTCCTTGAGGATCACGTGGCCCATGGCCATCGCGACCGCGGCATCGGTGCCCTGCTTCGGATGCATCCACAGGTCCGACAGCTTGGCGACTTCGGAGTAGTCGGGCGTGATCGCGACCGTCTTGGCGCCCTTGTAGCGCACCTCTGTGAAGAAGTGCGCGTCCGGCGTGCGCGTCTGCGGCACGTTGGAGCCCCAGGCGATGATGTAGCTGGAGTTGTACCAGTCGGCCGATTCCGGCACGTCGGTCTGCTCGCCCCACACCTGCGGGCTGGCCGGCGGCAGGTCGCAGTACCAGTCGTAGAAGCTCATGCACACGCCGCCGATCAGGCTCAGGTAGCGGCTGCCCGCGGCGTAGCTCACCATCGACATGGCGGGAATCGGCGAGAAGCCGATGATGCGGTCCGGTCCGTAGCGGCGGATCGTGTGGATGTTGCTGGCCGCGATGATCTCGTTGACCTCGTCCCAGCCCGAGCGCGCGAAGCCGCCGAGGCCGCGCACGCTCTGGTAGCTGTGGCGTGTGGCCTCGTCCTGCACGATGGAAGCCCAGGCCTCGACGGGCGCCAGCGTCTTGCGCGCTTCGCGCCAGGCCTTGAGCAGCGTGCCGCGGACCATCGGGTACTTGACGCGGTTGGCGCTGTACAGATACCAGCTGTAGCTGGCGCCGCGGGCGCAGCCGCGCGGCTCGTGGTTGGGCATGTCCCAGCGGGTGCGCGGATAGTCGGTCTGCTGCGTTTCCCAGGTGACGATGCCGCCCTTGACGTAGATCTTCCACGAGCAGGAGCCTGTGCAGTTCACGCCGTGCGTGCTGCGAACGATCTTGTCGTGCGCCCAGCGCGTGCGGTAGGCGTCCTCCCAGGTACGGTCTTCGCCGGTGACCTGGCCGTGGCCATCGGCGAAGGATTCGCGCGCCTGCGCGAAGTAGGTCAGGCGGTCGAGAAAGTGGCTCATCGTTTGTCTTTCGTTGAATCGATTGGCTCAGGGGTTCTTCACGTAGGCGCCGCGGCGCAGGTAGAACCACCAGTTGAGAACGAGGCACAGCGCGTAGAACACGGCAAAGCCGTACATCGCGTACTGGGGCGTGCCGGCCTTGATCTGGGCGCCGATGACCACCGGCGCGATGAATGCGCCGTAGGCGGCGATGGCGGAGGTCCAGCCCAGCACCGGGCCGGCCTTGGCGCGGTCGAAGATCACGCCGATGGTGCGGAAGGTGGAGCCGTTGCCGATGCCGCTGGCTGCGAACAGCAGCACGAACAACAGCATGAAGGGCAGGAAATACTGTTCCGGCTGCGGCGAGCTGTAGGCCAGCAGCATCACGTAGCCCACGGCGGCCGAGGCCACCACCATCACCGCCGAGATCACTTGCGTGACGATCGAACCGCCCACCTTGTCCGAGATCCAGCCGCCCACCGGGCGGATCAGCGCGCCGACGAAGGGACCGATCCAGGCGTAGGTGAAGGCCGAAGGCGCGTTCGGGTTCTTCAGCGTGTGCTGCAGCACGCCGGCCGCGTCGGGCACGTGGCTGATGCCGAAGATCACCGCGATCGACAGCGGCAGCGCCATCGAGAAGCCGATGAAGGAGCCGAAGGTCACGATGTACAACGCCGTCATCGACCACGTGTGCTTGTCGCGGAAGATCTCGAACTGCTTGGCGATGTTTTCCTTCATCGTGCCGAACGCGGCGAGCTTCATGGTGAACAGCGTGACCACGATGATCAGCGGCATGGCCACCCACATGTTGAGCAGGCCCAGGCCCGTGGGCGCCGGCAGGTACAGGTACAGGCCCGCGATCGCCGGGGCGAACGACAGCGTGTAGAGCCAGGTGATCTTCATGAAGGCCCGGATCGCGCCGCCGGTATCGGGCGAGACGGTGTTCAGGTTGTTCATGCCGAACCAGCACAGGATCGACAGCGGCACTAGCGACAGCACCCAGGCGAAGCCCGCGTTCTGGATCCAGGTGGGCGTGCCGGCGGTGATCTTGCCCAGGATCCAGCCGCTGTCCTTGAGCAGCGTCATGGGCTCGCCGCCGATGCTGCCCAGCAGGCCCACGGTCATCACCAGCGGAATGACGATCTGCATGGTCGTGACGCCGAAGTTGCCGATGCCCGCGTTCAGGCCCAGCGCCGTGCCTTGCAGGCGCTTGGGAAAGAAGGTGCTGATGTTGGACATGGAGCTGGCGAAGTTGCCGCCGCCCACGCCCGACCACAGCGCCATGAGCTGGAACACCCACAGCGGCCACTCCTTGTGCTGCAGCGCGATGCCGGTGCCGATGGCCGGCGCCAGCAGCATCGCCGTGGTCAGGAAGATGGTGTTGCGCCCGCCCGCCAGGCGGATCAGGAACGCGGCCGGGATGCGCATGGTGGCACCGGCCAGGCCCGCGATGGCGGTGAGCGTGAACAGTTCGGCCTGGGTGAAGGGGAAGCCCAGGTTGTTCATCTGCACGGTGATGATTCCCCACATGCCCCAGACCGCGAAGGCGCACAAAAGGGCAGGCACCGACAGCCACAGGTTGCGCCATGCCACGTGCCGGCCGGTGCTTTCCCAGAACTGTTCGTCCTCGGGACGCCAGTCGGCGATGTCGGCGCGGCCGCCGGTCGTGCCCGGGGGAACGACGATGGTGCTGGTGCTCATGATTTGGTTTCCAGGTTGAGATTCGAGGTCCGTGCGCGCACGCCGCCCATGACCTGGGTGGCGCGCACTTCGGTCCAGTACATCCAGATGAGGGAGACCCAGACGACGCCGTACATCAGCATGAAGGCGCTGGAGCGGATGCCGGTGAGGTCCATCAGCGCGCCGAACATGACGGGCAGCACGAAGCCGCCCAGGCCGCCGGCAAGCCCCACCACGCCGCTGATCGCGCCGATGTTGGCGGGATAGTCGTCGCTGATGTACTTGAAGACGCTGGCCTTGCCGAAGGCCATGGCAATGCCCAGCACGAACATCAGCGCGGTGAAGCTGTAGACGTTCAGCCCGATGTGGAAGGTGCGCGGTCCGTTCACCGTGAGCAGCGTGAGATCGGTCTGCGGATAGCTCAGCAGGAACAGGCAGATCCAGCACACCCACATCACCCACCAGGTGACGCTGTGCGCGCCGAACCTGTCCGACAGCCAGCCGCCGACGGCGCGCAGCACGCCGCCCGGCAGCGAGAAGCAGGCGGCCAGCAGCGCGGCGATGCGGATGTCCAGGCCGTATTCGCCGACGTAGTACTGCACCATCCACAGCGAGATGGCGACATAGCCGCCGAACACGATGCTGTAGTACTGGCAGTAGCGCAGCACCCGCGGGTCCTTCAGCGCCTTGAGTTGCTCGGAAAAACCGACGCTCTTGCCCACCAGATGCGCGGGGTCGCTGGCGCTCAGCATCCAGAACAGGACGGTGGTGCCCAGCATGATCGCCGCGTAGACCTGCGGCACCACGGCCCAGCCGAAGGCCACCACGATGGCCGGCGCCACGAACTTGTTGACGGCCGCGCCCGAGTTGCCGGCGCCGTAGATGCCCATCGCGAAGCCTTGCCGGCTGCGCGGAAACCAGCGCGCCACGTACGGCGTGCCGACCGAGAAGGAGCCGCCCGCGAGGCCGACGAACATGCCCAGCACGATGAAGTGCCAGTACTGCGTGGCGTAGGACATCAGCCAGATGGCCGGCACGGTGCAGGCCATGAGCAGCGTCATGACGATGCGCCCGCCGAAGCGGTCGGTCCAGATGCCGAGCGGCACGCGCACCAGCGAGCCCGTGAGCACCGGCATCGCGGTCAGCAGGCCGAACTCGGTCGCGTTGAGGTTGAGCGCCTTGCGGATCGGGATGCCGATCACGCCGAACATCATCCAGACCATGAAGCAGACGGTGAACGCCAGCGTGCTCACTGCCAGCACGCGCCAGGCTTTCGCAGGCACGGCCTGGCGTGCCGACGGGGGCGAAAAATCTTGGCTGGATGCGGTGGCGCGCTGCTGCACGATGGGACTCCTGGAAGGTTGCCCGGAGCTTAGAAGCGGGCTTTCCGGGCGGCTTGATCCACATCAAGCGCCGCGGCGGCGTGCAGAACCTTGTTCTGGCGCAAGGCCGGCAGCGCCGCGCGGGCCCACACTGGGAACCATATGGATCAAAGCCCGCACATCCAGGCCGCACGGCGATATCCGCTGCTGGACGATGCGCAGGGATTCGGCACGGCCATCCTGCTGGTCGGGCTCGGGTTGGCCATGCTTCGCAGCGCCCATCTGCTGACGGGCGGCCTTCCCGGCCTGGCGTTCCTGCTGAACTACGCCTCGGGGTGGTCCCTGGGGTGGACCCTGCTCATCGTGAACCTGCCTTTCATCGCGCTCGGCTGGCGCGCCTTCGGGCTGCGGTTCACCTGGAAGACCCTGCTTGTCGTTGCCGGGCTGTCGCTCAGCGTCGAGGGCATCGGAAAGGCGCTCGGAGTGCACCCGGCACATCCGCTGTTCGCGGCCGTCGCCGGCGGCCTGCTGATCGGCATCGGCCTGCTCGTGCTGTTCCGCCACGGCGCCAGCCTCGGCGGCTTCGGCGTGCTGGCGCTGTTCCTGCAGCGCCGCTACGGCTGGAGCGCAGGCGCCGTGCAGATGGCATGCGACGCGGCAATCGTTGCATCGGCCTTCGCCCTCGTCGAACCGGTCCGGGTCGGCTGGTCGATCGTCTCGGCCGTGATGGTGAACCTGGTCCTGATGTGGAACCACCGGCCGGGTGCCCCATCGTTGCGCGAGTTCAAGGAACCTGACGCCGGCCCCCGATAGGCTCGCGACCCGGCTCTTTCTTCAGAGGAAATCGCATGGCTGTGCTGGACCGATCCGATGCAATGCCGCTGGGCCTGCCTTTCATGGACCGGGCCCGCGAGCGATTCGCCTGGCGCCTGGCGCGCGTGGACGAGGCGGCAGACGCCGCGCTGCCGGGCGCCTGGCGCGAGCTGCTCGCGTATGCGGCGGAGCACTTCGCGTGCGAAGACATCTGGATGCGGGCCTCCGGCTTCGCGTCGCGCAAGGACCACGCGGCCCAGCATCGCGTGGTGCTGGAGGTGATGCGCGAAGGCGCGGTGCACGCCACCGAGGGGCGGCTCGCACAGGTTCGGGAAATGGCGTGCCAGTTGCGGGACTGGTACGAACGGCATGTCCGCACCATGGATGCACCGCTGGCGCGCCATCTGCGCACGCAGCGGTCCGGCCGCAAGAGCGCTGGTGCCCAGCCGCGCGATGACTTTGCGGCGCGGCCACCGCTGCGGCGCGCCGGACAGCACGCTTTGCCGCGCTGAACCCTAGACCGCGGCACCCGGCAATCTCAGCCCGCCCCGGCCCGTGAGCCGCGCGGTGATCGCCGCCTTCAGCGGCGGCAGATGCTGCGCGCCGCGAAGCAGCAGTTGCCGCACGAGGCGCTGCGGTGCCCCGGTGCTGGCATAGAGTCTCGCGACCGCATTCGTGCCGTGGTAGATCGGCGCCGCATCCCGGCGGTGTGCGCGCTCGTAGCCCGCCAGCACCTCGGCGGCACCGATGTCCCGCTGGGCCGCGCGGGCTTCGCAGAGCGCGTGGACGAGCGAGGCAATGCTCTGCAGACCGAGGTTGTAGCCATGGGCCGTGACGGGGTGCATGCCGACGGCGGCATCGCCGACCAGCGCGCTGCGTTGGCCCACGAAGCGCCGGGCATAGGCGGCAACGAGGGGATAGGGAAAGCGCTTGCCGATCAGCTGCATCCGTCCCAGGCGGCTGCGGAACTGGCGTTCGACGAGCGCCGCGAATTCGCTTTCGGACAATTGCATCAGCCGCTCGGCGGCCGCGGTGTCGGCGGTCACCACGACCGACGAGACATTGCCCACGGCGGGCAGCACCGCGAGCGTGCGCTCGTAGCCGAAGCACTCGTAGGCCACGTCGTGATGCGGCAGCTCGTGCTGCATCCGGCAGACGATCATGACGCGGCCGAAATCGTGCATGTCGACCGCGATGCCGAGCTGCTTGCGCGACCAGGAGAAGCGGCTGTCGGCCGCGACGAGCAGCCGGCCCTGCAGCTGCTGCGGCAGGCCCGGCGAGGTCTGGACATCCAGCTGCACGTGGCCGGGCTCGGTGGCGACGCGAAGCACCTGCGCACGATCGAGCAGCCGCAGCGCCGGGCGTTCCATGGCGGCTGCAAAGCTGGCGCGGCGCAGCGCATGGTTCGGCACGATCCAGCCCAGCACTTCGGTGTCGCGGCCGCGCGGCGAGAAGCTGAGCGCGCAGTCCTGCCGGTCGCCGTCGATGACGCGCGCTTCGCGGATGCATCCGATTTCCTCGGGCCGCAGGCGCTGCCACAGGCCCAGGGCGCGCAAGGTGGCCACGCTGGCGTGGGTCAGCGCGATGTCCCGGCCGTCCTCGTCCGGGGCCGCCAGCGCCTCGCGCGGCTGCGCGTCCAGCACGGTGGCGGTGAAGCCGGCGTCGGCCAGGGCAATGCCCAGGGCCAGCCCGGCCGGTCCTGCACCGACGATGAGTGCGTCAAGATCTTGCGGCATGAGTTTCCTGTGAAGATGAGAAGGGGGGCGCTCAGCGATTCGGCGGGTACACCGGCAGCGCGGCGCCTGCGAAGGCCTCGAGCACCGAGCCGACGTTGCCGTGGTCCTGCAGCGCGCCGACGATCATGCGGAACAGCGGCTTGTAGGCTTCGTCGGCTTCGTGGCCCGCGAGCGGATCGCGGTTCGTAAGGAATGCGGCATCGAGTTCGGCCCATTCGCCGGCGTCGAGCACCGACTCGGCGAGCGGCAGGATCTCGGTTTCCTCGACGCGCATGTGGGCCAGGTAGAAGTCGGCGTAGTGCCGCATCAGCTGTTCGAATTTGTCGCGCCGCATCTCGCACTGGACGGTCCCGCTCATCGTGCGGAATCCCAGCAGCGCGTGTTCGAGTTCGCGGATGGCGCGCTCGCCGTGCGCGTGGTCGCGGTCGAGCTGGTCGAGCACCGCATCGGTCTGCACGCTGCGTCCGCGCAGCTTCGGAAACAGCAGCCGGCTCTCCTTGGGATGGTGCAGCTTCTCGGGGAATTCGTCGACGTAAAACAGCATGGCCTGCAGGGCGTCGAAGTCGGGCAGGGTGCCGTGGCGCCGGTGCCCGTGCAGGAGCAGCGTGATCGAGCGCAGCATGGCCGAGAGGGCGCGGTGCTCATGGCGGATGATGTTCAGGCTGTCGTGGGTCATGGCGCACTCCTGCAGCTGGGTTCGCTCTCATCAGGCTGTCAGCAACGCGCCGCTGCCGTCGAGCACGCGCACCTCGACCGGAATGGCGGTGCGCACGCTTTGGGTAACGACGCAGAAGTCCTCGAACTGGGCCAGCGCCCGGTCGAGCTGCCTGAGCGTGGATGCCGCCACGCCCAGGTGGATGGCGACCTGGATGCCTGCGACGCGCAGGCGGCCCTGGGGGTTGCGCGCCAGCGCGGCATCGGCCTGCGTTCGCATGGGGACCGCATCGTTCCTGAATTTCCGCAGCGAGAACTGCAGGCTGGACGACAGGCAGTTGGCCACCGCCGCCACCAGCAGTTGCTCCGAGTCGGGGCCGGCGCCGGTTCCGAGCGGCGGCTTCACGTCGGTCAGGAGCGCGGCGCCGCCGGACGGCCCGAAATCGACGGCGAACCGGTACGCTTCGCGCCAAGTCAGCGTGAGAGCGGTCGATTCGTCCATCATCGACGGCGCAGCATCCGCTGCGCCGGCCCGGTTCGTTCAGCGGACTGCGAGTTTTTCATGGCGAGGCCAGTGTCAAGCCCGTGCCGGCACACGGCCTTGACATGGCGCAAGGATCGCTCAATGCGACCGCGGGCCTCCCGAAGGCCCCGCTACGCCTTGTCGGCCCGGATCGACACGCTCCGGACGCCGAACTTCTTCGTCGCGCCCTGGGCGTTGTCAGAGAGGAAGCGGTATTGGTCGTTGACCTGCTCCTCGGCGATGCGCAGGCCGGCGTCCTCGATCGCCTGCCGGTAGCGCCCGATCTGCCACGCGCCGCCGATGCAGGCCGCCCACAGCGTGGTGTTGCAGCTGATGCTCTCGGGCAGCAGCACCTCCGTGACGATGTCGGCGATCGCCAGCCGGCCGCCCGGGCGCAGCAGGCGGGCGATCTCGCGGAAGACCTGGGGCTTGTCGACGGCGAGATTGATCACGCCGTTGCTGATGACCACGTCGAAGCTGCCGTCCTCGAACGGTGCGGCGTCGATGTAGCCCTTGACATAGGTGACATTGCGAAAGCCGTCGCGCTGGCGCAGCGACTCCGCCTTGGCGCGCTGCGAATCGGTCATGTCCAGGCCGACCACGGTGCCGGTCGGGCCCGTGATCAGGCTGGCGATGAAGGTGTCCATGCCCGAGCCGCTGCCGAGGTCGAGCACGCGCGCCCCTTCCATGTCGCCCAGCAGGTGGAAGTAGTAGCCGACGCCGGCGAAGGACTGGATGGCTTCGGCCGGGATGCGGTCCAGGTCGCGCGGCCGGTAGCCCAGCCGCTCGGCCAGGGCGCGTCCCATCTCGAAATGGAATTCGCCGTGGGGGTTGTCCGCGACCTCGCGGTACATCGCCTGGACCTTGCCTTCCAGTTCGGCCCGATCGACTGGGGCAGACATGGCGCCGCTCCTCGGGTCAGAAGCTCAGGGTGGCCGCGCCGCGCAGCAGCCGCTCGTGGATCACGCTGGAGCCGGCGATGGTCACGCCCTCGACGAAGTCCGCCTGCTCATAGCCGCGGGACTTGACGCACGGCGTGCAGGCGTAGAGCGCACCGCCGCGGGCCACGAAGTCGCGCATCAGCTCCGCCAGCGGATCCAGCGGCCGAACGTGCGTCGTGTCGGCGGCCTTTTTGCGCACCACGTCGACGCCGGCGCTGGTGAGGAAGATGGCCACCTTCAGCCCGGCCGTGATGCCGCCGTTGGCGATGGTGAAGCCCACCGACGACAACTCGTGGTCGATGCCATGAGTGATGACCACGACCAGTTCTCTGCTTTCTTCAGCCATTTCGTTCTCCTTGGGTTGGTATGGGGCCTTCTGCTATCGCGAAAGCCATGCCAGCGCGAACGCGCGCGGTTTTCCCAGGGAAACAGGGCGGCGCGCCGCCGCGGCGGCGGCGAGGCCCATGCACGGGAAGGCATGGCGCATGTCCTTTCGGATATGGCGAACCCGCTGGCGCCGCCCCGCCGTAGTGGCTAGACTTTTGCCGGAGGTTCCCCATGGACACAGACCGCGAACTGCAGTTCGGCCCCGGCATGCGGGTGCAGCGTCTGACCGAGGCCGGTTTCATGGTGGCGGCCATCTTCACGCAGGACCTGCGCTTCGCCTGCGTCACCTTCGTGCTGACCTTCCTGCAGATGCTGTCTCCGCGCTGGGTGCCCGTGGCGCGCCTGGTGGCACAGCTCGTGCGTTTCCGTGGCGAGCACCGCATCGGCGATCTCTACTTCGACCTGGGCGGGACGCGCGGCGCCTGCGCGCTCTCGGTCGTGGTGCAGGCCGCCGGGATCGGACTTGCAGGAGCGGGCTGGCCGACCGTCGGGTTCGCCGTGCTGGCCGTGCCCACCGCCTCGTTCCTGATCGCGCCGACGCTGGGCTTTTGCGCGGGCTGCTGGTTCTATGTGCTGGGACGCGACTGGCTGGTCCGCCGGGGCTGGCTGAAGGGAGGCTCCAATGGGTTCACCGACTTCACCATCGACGGCGAAAGCCCCAGCCATCAACGAGAACTGCGTCCTTAGGCGCAACGTGCAGACGCAGCCCTACGGGCGCTGCAGCGTGTGCACGCTGCAGCTGAGGCAGTGCCACGCGTGGCAGTCCAACGGCTGGAGCTTCGCGCTGGTGGTGCTGGTCCTGTCGCTGGTGCTGGTGCCCTCCGGCTGGCCGCAGAAGCTGCTGGCGGCGATGGTGCTGGGGGTGGTCGTCTGGCAGGGCCTGGCCAACCACAAGCGCACCGACGACCTGATCCACGGGCAGCACCGGCTGATGGTCCTGACCCAGGAACTGCGCGGCAAGCAGTTGCTGATCGAACAGCAGAACGACAGCCTGGCGGCGCAGGTCGATGCGCGCACCGCGGAGCTGCGCGACGCCAACGTCCGGCTGGCCGCGGCCAATCTCGAGCTGCTCGAACTCGACAAGCTGCGCTCGGCCGTGCTGTCCAACGTGTCGCACGAGCTGCGCACGCCGCTGACCGGCATCCTGGGCTCGGCGCAGAACCTGCGCGACGGGCTCGCGGGCGGCCTGACGCAGGCGCAGCAGGAGTACGTGCAGATGATCGAAGGCGACAGCCGCCGGCTCATCCGGGTGGTGAACGAGCTGCTCGAATGGGGGCGCCTGCAGTCCGGCCACATCCAGTTGCAGCGCACGCCGGTCGCGCTGTACCCGCTGCTGGACGAGGTGTTCATGCTGCTGCGTCCGACCGCGCAGCAGAAGGGCGTCAGGCTCGAGATGGCGAGTGCCGAGCCGTCGCTGTGCGTGCCGGCCGACCCCGACAAGCTCAAGCAGATCCTGATCAACCTGCTGGACAACGCCATCAAGTTCAGCCGGCCGGACTCCAGCGTGCGCGTGCATGCCGAATCCGTGCCCGACGGATGGCGCGTCCTGGTCGAGGACCACGGGCCCGGCGTGCCGGCGGAAGACGTGCCGCACCTGTTCGAGCGCTTCTACCGCGGGCAGTCGGGCGGCGGCGCGCCCGGCACCGGCCTCGGGCTCGCGATCGCCAAGAACCTCGCGCGGCTGCACGGCGGGGACATCGCGCTGCAGACATCCCTGGGCCAGGGCAGTACCTTCGCCCTGACCTTGCCGCTCGCGGGTGCGGCATGAGCGGCGGCGCCAAGGGTTCGCCGGCGAGCCACATCCTCATCGCGGACGACGACCCCGGCATCGGCCGCATCCTGTGCGATCGGCTGCGCGAACTCGGGCACGAGGTGGAGCACGTGCTGGACGGGGCCGAAGCGCTGCGGGCCGCCGACAGGGCGGACCTGATGCTGCTGGACCTGGAGATGCCGCGCATGGACGGCTTCTCGGTGCTCGAGAGCCTCCAGTCGCTGGCGGCCCCGCCACCGGTCGTCGTGATCACGGCGCATGGCGAACTGACGAACGCGGTGCGGGCCATGCGCGCCGGCGCCTACGACTTCATCGCCAAGCCCTTCGATGCGGCGACCATCCAGCTCGTCGTGCGGCGCGCGCTCGAGACCAGCCGGCTGAAGAGCCACGTCCACACCTTGCGCAGGGAGCTCGGGAACAAGCACCTGTGGGTACGCGGCACGGATCCCGGCATGGCCCGCGTCGCGGAGACCGTCGACCGCGTGGCGCCCAGCCATGCCACGGTGCTGCTGCTGGGGGAAACCGGCACCGGCAAGGAGGTCGTGGCGCGGGCCCTGCATCTTCGCAGCACGCGCGGCGAACAGCCTTTCGTGGCGGTGAACTGCGCGGTGCTGAAGGGCGAGCTGCTCGAGAGCGAGCTGTTCGGACACGAGAAAGGCGCGTTCACCGGGGCCGACCGGTCGCGCCCGGGCCGCGTCGAAGCCGCGCGCGGCGGCACCCTGTTCCTGGATGAAATCGGCGAGCTGCCGACGGCGCTGCAGGCCAAGCTGCTGCGGCTGCTGCAGGAAAAGGAGTACGAGCGGCTGGGCAGCGACCGGACGCATCGCGCGGACATCCGCGTGATTGCCGCCACGCACATCGACCTGGCCGCGGCCATCCGCGCCGGCGCCTTCCGCGAAGACCTCTACTACCGGCTCAAGGTGATCAGCATCAGGATTCCTCCGTTGCGAGAGCGCCAGGGCGACGTGCTGCCGCTGGCCGAGTGGCTGCTGGCCAAGCATGCCGCCGAGTCGGCGCGCCTGCCGCCCCGGCTCGCACACGACGTCATGCAGGCCCTGGAGCGCTATCCCTGGCCCGGCAACGTGCGCGAGCTGTCGAACGTGATGGAGCGCTGCGCGCTGCTGGCCGGCGAGACGGTGGACCTGTGCGACTTGCCCGAGGAATTCATGGGCGGCCCGGTGGCGCCGGCAGCCATGGCGGTGACGGAGATCGAGGACCTGTTCGCCCTGCCTTACAGCGATGCGGTCACCGCGGCCAGGCGGCTGATCGTCCAGCGCGCCCTTGAAAGATCCGGCGGCCACCAGACCCGGGCGGCGGAGCGGCTGCGCGTGACGCAGCCCTATCTTTCCCGGCTCGCGAAGCAGCTCGGCGTGCGTGGCGACGAGACCTGAGGTGTGCGCTGGAGGCCGGCGAGCCTTCTTTTTTTGCTGCGGCAGGTGAGGGAGATCACAGCCGGCCGCGCGAGATGCAGCCGTCTCGGCACGATGGCCCGCATGAACGACAAGTGCCAACTGCAACACGGCGATCCGGGGCATGCCGCCCGCGGGCTCCTCTTGAATTGCGGATGCGGGCTTGCGCACCTGGAGCGCATCCATCGGCGCGGGTGGATGAAGTTGCTGCCCTGGCTGCGGTTCTATCGCTGTAGCCGGTGCGGCCGGGCGCAACTGGCTTCGAAGCGGGCGGTCAGCTTCGCGATCACGGCGCACAGGAGCGCAGGAGGCGAGGGCGACCAGGTGCCCGCGCCTTGATCGGACCGCTGGAGTCAAGGCGCCTTCGGCTCGGCATCCCCCATGCCTTCCGGCGTGGTGAACAGTTCGGGCTCGAACATCGGATGGGCCTCGTGGCCCTCGGTGGCCGGTGCATCCGGCAGCAGGCTGCCGAAGTCCGTCGAGGCGAAGTTCGGCGGGATGTGAATGCCGTTCTCGTCGCGGCGGACCAGGCCGCGGCTTTCCAGGTCGCGCATGGTCTTGTTGACCACCTCGCGCGAGAGCCCCGAATACGATGCGATGACCGCCTGCGTGATGCGCTTGTCGTAGCCGCCGCTGCCCGCAGGCGCCAGCTGGGTCAGCTCGTGGAGCACGCGGCCGACGAGGTTCTCGGCCGACAGCGACGAGATCCGGCGCAGCTGGCCGCGGATCATGGTGATGCGCTTCATCGCGATCTCGAGCAGGCCGATGGTCACTTCCGGATAGATCGCACACAACCCGCGGATCGCGGTGATCGGCATCAGGTAGACCGAGGAGGGCAGTGCCGCGACCAGCGTCGAGGTGGCCTGGTAGCTGTTCTCGCTCAGCGAGGGGCCGAGGAAGAAGTCGCCCCGGCGGATGAAGTCGGTCGTCACGTCCCGGTCGACGGCCCGCAGCAGGCCCGTGGCCACGCAGTAGATGCGATCGGTCCATGTGTCCGCCGGAAGCACGGTCTCGTTGCGCCGGTAGGAACGCAGTTCGCTGCTGCGGATCAAGGCGGCCCGGTCGGCGGGCGGCACGCTGGCGATGAGGGGGTGGAGGTACATGGCGAAAGTGATGTCGGTCACCTCATTTGCAGTCCGCCTGGAGCAGCCGGAACAGCGCCTCGATGCGGTTTCGTTCTTCGGTCTCGTGCAGGGCCTGGCCCCGCAGCCAGAGCCTTCCGGCCTTTCTCTCGACATGCACGTCGTACACGCGATCGACGCAATCGACCACCACGTCCGGCGCGAGCCGCTCCTGCGCGGCCCACAGCGCGAGCTCGATCTCCGCGGCGTCCATGCGCCTCGATGCGCGCATCGCGATCCAGTCCGCATGCAGCCGCGGCAGCGCCGTCATGCCCTGCACCTTCAACGGCTCGCTGCCGAGCCTTGCCAGCAATGCCTCGAGCTGTGCGGCATCGGACGGTTCGGCGGCCGCGGAGCCGGCGGTGCGCATGCCCGGGGTCCGCAGCAGGAAGCAGTCGTCGCGCAGGCAGGTCAGGTCGGCCGCGGCCGAGGCCGGCGAGCTCGCGCGGATCCGGCGCTGGATCTCGCGGCTCACGCTGGCGGCGACCTCCGGCCCGTCGGCCTCGACCAGCTGCGCGAAGTTGGCGATGAAGAAGAGCGCGCAGACCCGGTCGGGCAGGGCGCCGCGGTGGCTCTCCGGTGCCACCGGCGCGGCATCGCGAGGCCGCGCAGGCAGGAAATGCGCGAGCGCCGCGCGCCATCGCGGCCCGAAGCGCCTGTTTTCCATGCGTGGCAGTGCGACCGTTCCATCGCCTGCGTGACACCACGTTCTCTGCATTTGGCAAAACCCTGAATCGTTGGACCATTGTCGTGAGCCGCTTCGCAAGCGGTCTTCAGGGAATGCTACGGAGCCACATGCCGTTTGACACCGGGTTTCGAGCCGTGGATGTGTTCCGAATCACAATTGGACACAATTGATGCCGGAGCGATTGTGCGGCGAGGGGCCCTGCGCAGTCCTCCCACAAAGTGGTGAGTGGCCCGCGTGCGACACCGGCGGCGGCTACCGTCGCCGGGGCGGAATGGCTTCGGTCCGCGCGGGCACAGGCGCCCGGCCGGTGCGCAGGCCCGCCGTCACCGTGGAACGCAAGGGGGAAGAGGAGCGGATCGCATGGAGGTCTTCACGCACCGGGCGCGTGTTCCATTTTCGCGATCTCGGCAAGGCCTTCCTCCGTGATGCGCCTCACCATTGCCATTCGCGCTGACGCGTAGACCGAAGTCGGCTGAAGCGCCGCTATGTCGGCCTCGATCAATCCGGTGGCCACGAGCACCGAGACGGCCCGGAGCTCTTCCGTATTGGCGATCCGGACCGGAAGCTGCTCATGCCGCAGCCTCAACAAGAACCGCAGGGGCATTCGAATCTCCATCGCCGGTTTTTGCTTGTTGCCCGGACCCGGCCGTTCCTGGGTTTCAAGAATCTAGGTGCGGCAAGACCCGGGCAGGTTGATGCTCATCAAACGGAGGGCCCCTGCGGCCACAGGGGCGGGCGCGCCCGGCGCAGCGCTGCCGGGCTCAGCGCTCGCCCGACACCTCGATCTCGACGCGGCGGTTCGGCGCCAGGCAGACGATCAGGTCCGCACGCCGGGCCTGGGCGCATTGCACCTTCGGCTCCGATTCGCCCCGGCCCTCGACCTGGATCCTCTGCGCCGGCACGCCGGCCTGCGCGAGGTAGCTGCGCACGGTGTTGGCGCGCGCCAGCGACAGCGCATGGTTGTAGGCCTGGCTGCCGAGCCGGTCGGTGTGGCCGATGACCTTGACGGCATCCGTCGCCTTGATGTCGGCGGCCAGGGCGTCGAGCTTGCGGCGCCCCTCGGGCATCAGGTCGGCCAGCGAGCTCCCGTCGAAGCGGAACAGGCCATCGGCACCCAGCGTGGTGCGGCGCGGCGCCGCCGGGCTCGCGGCGGCCGGGCGTTCGGCCGCCGGCAGCGCACGCACCGCCAGCACGTCGCCGCAGCCGGCCGGCAGCCAGTGGAAGGTCTGCGCCTTGTAGTCCTTGTCGAAGATCGCCTTGTACTGGCAGGTGGTCACGCCGCCGCCGGCCTTGCGGAAGTGGAAGACGTAGTCCCATTCGCGCGGGCCCGCCATGCCTTCGCTGAAGTGCGGACGGCCGAGCAGGTCGTACAGCTGGTCCTTGGTGACGCCGGGCGCCACGGCGCGCAGGTTGTCCAGGTTGGGGAAGGTGCCTTCCTTGAGCCATGCATCGTTGTCGATGTTCGGGAAGATCACCTCCGTGGCCTTGCCGTCGTCGGTGATGCCCCGGCTCACGTAGGAGCTGCAGCCCTGCAGCAGCAGCAGTGCCGCGGCGCCCGCTGCGATGGCCGTGAAGCGATGGAATTGCGTTGTCATGATGTTGTGTTCCTCTTTTGATGCGGCCGGCTTACCAGTGGAAGCCCGCACCGGCTGCCACGCCGACCTTGCCGCGCGAGTTGGCCGAGCCGCTGAACTTCACGACCCAGCGGCCGTTGTCCGAGAGCTTCGACACGCCGATGGCGAGGGCGGCCTGGCCATCGAAGCCCGCCACGCCCGCGGACACCATGCTCTTGCCCGGGATGTAGGCCTGCGGCATGTTGGCCATCGCCATCGCGCCGGCCGCGCCCGCGCTGGCATCCTTGGCGATGCTGCGGATCTCGCCGCCCAGGGCGTTGACCCGCGCATCGGTGTAGGCGTTGGCCCCGGCGATGCCGCTGTTGAGCTGGTTCACGTTGACCGCATCGGTGCCCGCGACGCCGGGCGCCACGTTGTGCACCGTGACCGGACCGGTCGCGTTGCTGCCGCCCATCGACACGCTGTTGTAGTTGATCGAGCCATCCGGGTTGGTGTCGTACTTGACCGTCGACTGGTCGATCACCGCCACCTGGCCTTGCACGCCGCGCAGCTGCGAGACGTTGACCGCATCGCTGTCGGCCGAGCCCGCGGCCACGCCGGTGATCTGGCGGAACTGGCCGTTGGCCGCATCGCCCACCGACACCGCCGCCAGCGTGCTGGTGGTGGCGCCGATGGCGATGCGCTGCGCCTCGGTGGCCGTGGGCGGCACGTAGCCGGCCACGCCCGCGGCGGTGGAGGCCACCGAGCCCGCGCCCAGCGCCACGCCGCCGGCCTGCGTCACGCTGCTGCCCGCGCCCAGCGCCACGCCTTGCACAGCCGCGGCCGACGACTGCGTACCCAGCGCGATGGAGTCGGCCATGTGCGAGGTCGCGCCCTGGCCGATCGCCACGCCGCCCGGCGCGGTCTGCTGCACCACCGCGCCGTTGCCGATGCCGATGCCGTTGTTGCCGTTGACCACCGTCTGCGGGCCCACCGCCACCGACTCCGCGCCGATGGCCAGCGAGTCCGCCGCGCTCGAGTTGGCGTGGAAGTACAGCGTCGGCGTGACCGCGAAGGACATCAGCGCACCCGAGAGCTGGCGTACCGTGACCGCGTCCTGCGCCTGCGTGCCGTCGGCCACGTTGGTGATCTGGCGGTAGCTGGTGGCGCTGCCGACCGACAGGGCGCCCAGCAGCGTGCGGTCGGTGGTGTTGTAGCTGATCAGCGAGCTGCCCGCCGGGATGCTGCCGGTGGAGGGCGCCACGAAGCGGTCGGAGACCGCGCCCGCGCCGATGGCCACCGAGCCCGCGACCGTGGCGCTCGCATCCTTGCCCGATGCGATCGCATCGGCCCCCGTGGCACCCAGGTTGTCCTCGTTGCCGCCACCGGTCGAGTTGACGCTGTAGTACCGGGTCTTGTTGGCCGTGACCGTGGTGCTGAGGTTCTCGATCGACTGGTTGGTGGCGAACAGCTGCGAGCCGTTGATCGCATCGGTCGAGCTGCCCGAGATCCGGCCCGCCGCCACGTTGGTGATGGTGCGCTCCGCGCCCACCGCACCGACGCTGACTGTGCTTGCCGGCGTGGTGCCCGCGAAGCCGTAGGTCGTGCCGTTGATCACCGTGCTGGCCGTGCCCACCGCGGCCACCGTGGTTGAGCCGGCGCCCAGCGCCACGTCGTTCGCGTTGTTGGCGACCGCATTCGGGCCGATCGCGACCGAGTCGGTGCCCAGCGCCTGCGAGTCGGGCAGCGTCGAGGTGGCATGGAAGTACTTGATGCCTCCGCCGTTGTTGATGTCGCCGATCGTGTTGCCGAGGTTGGTGATCTGCGTGGTGTTCGCCGTCACCTGCTGGTTGGTGGCAAAGAGCTGCGAACCGTTGATGGCATCCGTCGAGGTGTTGGAAAGCCGGCCCGCCGCCACGTTGGTGATGGTGCGTTCGTTGCCCGCGCTGCCCACGCTCACCGTGCTCGCCGGCGTGGTACCGGCAAAGTTGTAGGTGGTGCCGCCGATCACCGCGCTGGCCGTGCCGATGGCCGCGGCCGTCGTCGAGCCGGAACCCAGCGCCACGCTGTTGGCGTCCGACGCCGTGGCGCCGAGGCCGATGGCCACGGCCGACGTGCCGCTCGCCGCCGCGTTCTTGCCCGACGCGATGGCGTCGGCCCCGGTGGCGCCAGTGTTGTCCTCGTTGGTGCCGCCGGTGGAGTTGACGCTGTAGTACTTGGTCTTGTTGGTCGTGACCGTGCTGCTGAGGTCCTCGATCGACTGGTTGGTGGCGAAAAGCTGCGAGCCGTTGATCGCATCGGTCGAGGAGCCGGAGATCCGGCCTGCCGCGACGTTGGTGATGGTGCGCTCGGCGCCCACGCTGCCTACGCTCACGGTGCTCGCGGGCGTGGTGCCCTGGAAGTTGTAGGTCGTACCGTTGATCACGGCGCTGGCCGTGCCGACGGCCGTGGCCGTGGTCGAGCCGGAGCCCAGCGCCACGTCGCCCGCATTGGCCGTTGCCGCCGCAGCATCGCCGATGGCCACGCTGCCCGCCTTGCCCACCGCACCGGCGGTGGAGCCATTGCCCAGTGCCACCGAGCCCTGGCCGATCGCCTTGTTGGCATTGCCGATCGCGACCGCACCGTTGGCCTGGTTGGCTGCGGTGGCCGAGGCCGTACCGTCGCTGTTGGCGGTGTTGTTGGCACCGCCGGTAAAGGCACCGGTGCCGCTCGCGTAGCTCGGATCGCCGATCACCACGGCGCCGTTGCCGTAGGCCGTGTTGCCCGAACCGATCGAGATGGCCTTGCCGCCCGTGGCCGTCGCTCCCTTGCCGATGGCCACCGCCTCTGCCGAATCGGCCGTCGCGCCGCTGCCGATCGCCACGGTATCCGCGGCGCTGGCGCGCGAGCCGTTGCCCATTGCCACGCCGCTGGCACCGGCCGCCGAAGCGTTCACGCCGGCCGCCAGGGCATTGAGGCCCGTGGCGCCGTCGTTCGCATAGTTCCCCTGCTTCGTGCCGCCGTCGTTCACGCTGTAGTAGCGGGTCTTGGCTCCGTCTATCTGGGTGTTCAGCTGGCTCACGTTCACCGCGTCGGTGGGTGCCACGCCGGGGGCCACGTTGGTGATGACCGTGTTGCCGGCATTGATGCCGGTGATGGTCACGCTCGGGCCGCCCGTGATCGTGACGCCGTTGTTGTTCATCACCGTGCCGCCCGTGGTCACGCTGGTGAAGCTGGGCGTTGCGCTGGTGGCGATCTGCACCTCGGCGCCGTTCTGCGTGATGGCGATGTTGTTGCCGGCCGTGTAGGTGGCGGTGGCGCCCGGGGCGATGTTCTGCACGCTGGTGCCGGTCACGGTGCCGGTGCCGGTTTGCGCCGTGGTCACGTTCCAGCCCTTGCCGGCGGTGACGGCCACGGCATCGATCG
>Ga0209051_1000145_pt1 | contig 134807 bp, 126 predicted proteins | sample AraplaCvi_mMS_r2_2_FD_184286 | JGI IMG/M metagenome (GOLD analysis project Ga0209051, IMG submission 184286) | Arabidopsis root microbial communities from North Carolina, USA - plate scrape MF_Cvi_mMS_r2 (SPAdes) (version 2) | ecosystem: Host-associated > Plants > Roots > Endosphere | place...
GAGGTCGATGCCGACCGTGTCGTGCATGTTCCATTCGAAGGCCAGCTTGAGCTTGGTGCCCACGCCGTCGGTGCCGCTCACCAGCACCGGCTCCTTGTAGCGCTTGGGCACTTCGAACAGCGCGCCGAAGCCGCCGATGCCGGCCAGCACGCCTTCGCGCATGGTTTTCTTCGCCAGTGGCTTGATGCGGTCGACCAGGGCGTCGCCTGCGTCGATATCGACACCGGCGTCCTTGTAGCTGAGCGGGGTGGGCGTGGAGGAGGTCATGGGCGGGCGGTGTCGAGAAGAAGGAGCGAAAAGGTTCGCGAAGCGGCGAGGAAGGGCGGGCAGGGGAGGCGCCGGCGACCGAGGCGGCCGGGCCGATAGAATTCCTCACGATTTTAAGGGCCCTCCGGGCCCCCTCCATGAACCTTCCCGGGATGAAACAGCTCGCGCTCGATATCGGCATTGCGACGGGCCCCAGCTTCGACGCCTTTTTTGCCGGCCCCAACGAGGCGGCGCTGCGACACCTGCAAGTGTGGGTGGGCGGCGCCGACGGCAGCCCTGCGCTGCACTCGCCGGTGCCGACCTACCTCTGGGGCGACAGCGGCAGTGGCAAGACCCACCTGCTCGAATCCGTGCGTGTCGCACTGGCCGAGCAGGGCGCCAGCGTGGGCTGGCTGCACGCCGGCCTGCTGGAGCCGCCCGAGTTCGACGAGCGCTGGGGCGCCGTCCTGCTCGACGACGTCCACCTCTACACCGCGGTGCAGCAGCACGCGGCCTTCAACTGGTTTGTCAACGCCCAGACCCTGCAGCGCGGCGTGGTCGCCGCCGGCGCCTTGCCGCCGGCCGACCTGCCGCTGCGTGAAGACCTGCGCACCCGCCTCGGCTGGGGCCATGTGTTCCACCTGCAGGTGCTGAGCGAAAGCGAACGCCGCGCGGTGCTGCGCCAGGCGGCCGACGCGCGCGGCGTGATGCTGTCCGACGACGTGCTCGACTTCATGCTGCACCGCTTCAGCCGCGACCTGGGCAGCCTGATGGAGCTGCTCTCGCAACTCGACGGCTACGCCTTGCAGACCCAACGCGCGATCACCATTCCGCTGATCCGCTCCATGCTCGAAAACGAATAAATAAGAAGAAGCGTCTGCTCCTCCTCGAAAAACAACCAATGATCAAGAAATTCATCGACAAGCTGCTCGGCAAGTCCGCCGGCAGCGCACAGGGCAAGAGCCGCTTCGGCAAGCGCCAGGAGGTGCCGGCAGAGGTTCACAAGATCGATCCTGCCCTGGTCGACGAACGCGCGAAGAACGTGGTCACCACGCTCCAGCAGGCCGGCTACGAGGCCTACGTGGTGGGCGGCGCGGTGCGCGACCTGCTGCTGGGCCTGCGGCCGAAAGACTTCGACGTGGCCACCAACGCCACGCCCGAGCAGGTCAAGTCGCTGTTCCGCCGCGCCTTCATCATCGGCCGGCGCTTTCGCATCGTGCACGTGGTGTACGGCCGGGGTCGCGAACACGAGGTGATCGAGGTCTCGACCTTCCGCGCCTACATGGACAGCGCCGCCGCCGAACAGGTGGCCGGCAACGAACGCACCAGCAAGGGCGAACTCGCGAGCATGAAGCACGCCGTGGACGCCAGCGGCCGCGTGCTGCGCGACAACGTCTGGGGCCCGCAGGAAGAAGATGCGGCGCGCCGCGACTTCACCGTCAACGCCATGTACTACGACCCGGCCAACCAGGTCGTGGTCGACTATCACAACGGCATCAAGGACGCCCAGAAGCTCACGCTGCGCATGATCGGCGACCCGGTCACGCGCTACCGCGAAGACCCGGTGCGCATCATTCGCGCCATCCGCTTCTCGGCCAAGCTGGCAGCGCTCGGTTTCAAGATGGAAGCCAAGACCGCCGCGCCGCTCATCGAATCGAGCAAGCTGCTGGCCGACGTGCCGCAAAGCCGCATGTTCGACGAGATGCTCAAGCTGCTGCAGACCGGCCACGCCATCGCCACGGTCGAGCAGCTGCGCAAGCTGGGGCTCGCCACCGGCATCTATCCGCTGCTCGACGTGGTGGTGGAGCGCGCCGACCAGCCCTTCGTGAAGGCCGCCCTGCAGGACACCGACCGCCGCGTGGGCGAAGGCAAGCCCGTGGCGCCCAGCTTCCTGCTGGCCTGCGTGCTGTGGGCCGACGTGCGCGACGGCTGGGCCCAGCGCCAGGAAGGCCGCCACGGCCAGCGCCCGCAGCCGCCGTTCCCGGCGCTGCAGGACGCGATCGACGACGTGTTCAATTCGCGCATCGGCGACGTGTCGGGCCGCGGCAAGCTGGCCGCCGACATGCGCGAGATCTGGATGATGCAGCCGCGCTTCGACAAGCGCACCGGCTCCACGCCCTACAGCCTGGTCGAGCAGGCGCGTTTCCGCGCCGCCTTCGACTTCATGCGCCTGCGTGCCGACGTGGGCGAGGTCGGCGAGGCCATCGCCGAGTGGTGGCAGGAGTTCAGCACCGCCGACGACCTGCGCCGCCAGGACCTGCTCGAACAGGTGCGCGAAGAACAGAAGGTGCGCCAGCGCGTGCGCCTGCGCGATCCGGCCGCTGCGCCCAAGCCGCGCAGCGAGCAGCCGGCGCGCCAGAAACAGGCCGCCGCCGGATCGGACGATGGCGACGGCCCCGACATCGAGGCCGACGCCGTGCCGCCGGACGGCGAAGCCGCCGCGCCGCGCAAGCGCAAGCGCCGGCGCAAGCCGCGCCCCGTGGGCGGCGGTAGCGGTGGTGTCGGCAGCGAGGGCGGCGGGAGCGCCGCAGGCGAATGAGCACGCCCGACCGGCCGAAGGACGGCAAGAAGAGCGCCCCGGCTGCCAAGGCAGCCAAGGGGGGTAAGCCCGCGCCGCGCGCCGCAGGCAAGCCGCCATCGGCCGGCAGCAAGAGCGGCCCGCCCGCGCGCCGCGCGCCTTCGCGTCCACGCGGTCCGCGCGAGGACTACCCGACCGTGCAGGCCTTCGTCGCCATCGGCGCCAACCTGGGCGATGCCGAGGCGACCGTGAAGGAAGCCATGGCCGCCATCGGCGCGTTGCAACGCACCCAGGTCACGGCCCGCTCGTCGCTGTACCGCAGCGCGCCAGTCGATGCCGAAGGCCCCGACTTCATCAACGCCGTGGTGGCCGTGCGCACCGGGCTGGACGCGGAGCAGCTGCTCATCGCGCTGCAGCGCCTGGAAACGCTGGCCGGCCGCGAGCGGCCCTTTCCCAATGCGCCGCGCACGCTCGATCTCGACCTGCTGATGCACGGCAATTCGGTGATCGAAAGCCCCACGCTGACCCTGCCGCACCCGCGCATGCGCGAGCGCGCCTTCGTGCTCAAGCCGCTCGCCGAGATCGCCCCCGACAAGGTGCCGCGCGCCGCGCTGGCACGCGTGACCGGCCAGGTCATCCAGAAAATCCGCTGACCCTCGGGGCCGCCGACATGCGGCTGTCCCCGCCCGATCTCGCCGGCGTTGCCGCGTGCGTGCGGCTGGTCGTGGCGCTGCGGTTGCCGGCCTGAGCGGGCCTGTCGCGCCGGGGTCCGAAGGTCGGCCCGACCGGTCGTTCCGGTCGCGCCCGTTAAACTCGGGAAGTTTTCACGAAGGCGTCATGAAATTGTGATTGGCGCGTCCCAGGAGTTTTTTCCATGTTCGGCAAGCTGCTGCCCCGAGAGGGCAATTTTTTTGAAATGTTCAACCAGCATGCCGAGCGCATCGTGGAGGCGGCGCGTGCGTTCGAGCAGCTCGTCACCCACTATGCGGACGTGCATCTGCGCGAACAGTACAACCGCGACGTCGACAACGCCGAGCGCGCCGCCGACCGCGTGACGCACGACGTCAACCGCCTGATCCACAAGACCTTCATCACGCCCATCGACCGCGAGCAGATCCACAAGCTCATCAACACGATGGACGACGTGGCCGACCTGATCCAGGACTCGGCCGAGACCATGGCGCTGTACGACGTGCGCCACATGACCGACGAGATCGTGCGCCTCACGGCCCTGAGCGTGAAGTGCTGCGACCGCCTCAAGGACGCCGTGAAGTACCTCGGCAAGATCGCCGACCCGGCCGTGGCCGAGGCCACGCTCAAGACCTGCGAGGAAATCGACCGCCTCGAATCCGACGCTGACCGCGTGATGCGCAGCGCCATGAGCAAGCTGTTCCGCGAAGAGCCGGACGTGCGCGAGGTCATCAAGCTCAAGGCGATCTACGAGCTGCTCGAGACGATCACCGACAAGTGCGAGGACGTGGCCAACGTGATCGAGGGCATCGTCCTCGAGAATTCCTGAGCGGGTAGCAGCCGATGACAACGGTGCAGGTCGCCCTCTGGGTGGTGGTGGTGCTGGTCGCGCTCGCGATCCTGTTCGACTTCATGAACGGCTTCCACGATGCCGCCAATTCGATCGCGACGGTGGTGTCCACCGGCGTGCTCAAGCCGGGGCAGGCCGTGGTGTTCGCGGCTTTCTTCAACCTGATCGCGATCTTCGTCTTCCACCTGAGCGTGGCGGCCACCGTGGGCAAGGGCATCGCCCAGCCCGGGGTGGTCGACGTGCACGTGGTGTTCGGGGCGCTCATCGGCGCCATCAGCTGGAACCTCGTCACCTGGTACTACGGCATCCCGAGCAGCTCGTCGCACGCGCTGATCGGCGGCATCGTGGGCGCCGTGATCGCCAAGACCGGCACCAGCGGCCTCGTGGCTTCCGGCATCTGGAAGACCGTGGCCTTCATCTTCGTGTCGCCGCTGCTGGGCTTCCTGCTGGGCTCGCTGATGATGATCGTGGTGGCCTGGGGCTTCCGGCGCGCCACGCCCTCTCGGGTGGACCGGTGGTTCCGGCGATTGCAGCTGGTCTCGGCCGGTGCCTACAGCCTGGGCCACGGCGGCAACGACGCGCAGAAGACCATCGGCATCATCTGGATGCTGCTGATCGCCACTGGCTACGCCTCGGCCAGCGATGCGGTGCCGCCGACCTGGGTCATCGTGAGCTGCTACGCCGCGATCGCGCTGGGCACCATGTTCGGCGGCTGGCGCATCGTGAAGACCATGGGCCAGAAGATCACCAAGCTCAAGCCCGTGGGCGGCTTCTGCGCCGAGACCGGGGGGGCGCTGACCCTGTTCCTGGCCACCGCGCTGGGCATTCCGGTGTCGACCACCCACACGATCACGGGCGCCATCGTCGGCGTCGGTGCCACGCAGCGCGCCAGCGCGGTGCGCTGGGGCGTGGCGGGGAACATCGTCTGGGCCTGGGTCCTGACCATTCCCGCCTCGGCCTTTGTGGCGGCGATGGCTTACTGGTTCAGCTGGCAGATATTCTGAAGCGTCGGCGCCTCGTTCGCAGAGGTCGCCGCGCCTGATTCGGCTACTGTGAGATCTTTCGGCCTTCTTCGATCTGGTGTTCGAAGTAGTGCTGGAAGCTGTACACGATGCTCGCCATCAGGATCGAGCTGCCGAAGAACAGAGATGCCACCACGGCGCCGATCGTGAGCCAGTTGGTCTGGCCCGGTGCGGCGTCGGGCGCTGCGCCGGCATTGAAGCGGGCATTCCATTTCTCCGGCGTCATCAGGCCGTAGATGATCGCCATCAGCGCGCAGCCTGCGATCGTGAAGCCGAGCAGCGGGATCAGCGCCCAGCTCACGCCGTCGTCCACGCCGTACATGCGCAGGCGCTCGATGCCGTAGATGCCCAGCGCGGTGGGAATGGGCAACAGCCAGCCGAGCCAGTCGCCCATGCCGCGCAGGTAGAAGCGGTGCAGGCCCAGCGGGCCACCGAGGAAGGAGAGCCAGGCGGCGACGGTCTTGCTTTTCATTTTCTTCATCACATCATTCGGGTTTGGTGCGGCTGCCTTCGCCGAGTACTTTTTCCATCAGGACCACGTCGCGCCAGGCGTCGAACTTCCAGCCGCAGTCTTTCAGCACGCCCACGTGCGTGAAGCCCTGGCTGCGGTGCACGCCGACCGAGCCGGCGTTGGCCGAATCGCCGATCACCGCGATCAGCTTGCGCACGCCGACCGCTTCGGCCGCCTGCGAAAGCGCCGCCAGCAGCTGTGCGCCCACGCCCTTGCCGCGCGCGGCCTCGGACATGTAGATCGAGTCTTCGGCCGAAAACCGGTAGGCCGGGCGGGGCTTGAACCAGTTGCAGTAGGCAAAACCCAACACTTCGCCGTTTTCTTCGGCCACGAGGTAGGGCAGGTTCTTGCCCAGCACGTCGGCGCGCCGGGCGGCCATGTCGGCCTCGGACGGAGGCTCGGTTTCGAAGGTGCCGGTGCCGTGCAGCACGTGGTGGGCATAGATGGCCGTGATGGCTGCGATGTCTTCGTCGCGGCTGGGGCGGAGGGTGAGGGTCATGCGGGTGGGGCAGGCGGCGCGGGGCCGGAATTCGGAGAAAAACCCGGGTCGGGCTATAATCGTGGGCTTTTCAGCGTGCGCTGGCCGGGTGGCCATGTCGCGTGTCTCGACGCTGGAAGAACATCGTGAGCGGGCCTCTTTCTATTTGAACTGGCTCGCTGACCACCCAAGGATAAATCATGGTCGTCATTCGACTCTCCCGCGGCGGCTCCAAAGGCCGTCCGTTCTTCAACATCGTCGTGTCGGACAAGCGCGTTCGCCGCGATGGTCGCTTCATCGAGCGCCTGGGTTTCTACAACCCGACCGCCAAGGAAAACGAAGAAAGCATCCGCATCGCCCAGGACCGCCTCGCGTACTGGAAGAGCGTCGGTGCCCAGGCTTCGCCCACGGTGCTGCGCCTGATCAAGCAAGCCGCTGCTGCGGCTCCCGCGGCGGCCGCCTAAGCCGCCCGCACGGCGATGTTGCCCACACTCGAAGCCGCCGAACTGCCGGCGGATGCGATCGAGGTCGGACGCATCGCCGATGCCTGGGGCATCAAGGGCTGGTTCAAAGTCCTGCCCCACAGCGCCCAACCCGAGGCGCTTTTTTCTTCCAAGCGCTGGTTCCTGCAGGCTCCCGGAGCCTCCACACCCGCCGCTTTCCGGCTCGCGGTCCGCGAAGCCAAAGAACATTCCGACTGCATCGTCGCCTCGTCCGAGGACGTGCCCGACCGCAATGCGGCCGAGGCGCTGCGCGGCGCGCGCGTGTTCGTGCCGCGCTCGAGCTTCCCGACCGCCGGCGACGACGAGTACTACTGGGTCGACCTGATCGGCCTGTCGGTCGTCAACCGCGAAGGTGTCGTGCTCGGTGCGGTGCGCGAATTGCTCGCCACCGGCCCGCAGACCACGCTGGTGCTGACGGCCGAAGAAGACGGCAAGACCATCGAGCGCATGGTGCCGTTCGTCTCGGTCTTCGTCGACAAGGTCGACCTGCCCGGCCGCCTCATCACGGTCGACTGGCAACCCGAGTTCTGACCCGGGCCGCGCGCGCATGCGCTTCGACGTCCTCACGCTTTTTCCAGAACTGTTCGCGCCCTTCATGGCCAGCGGCGTGACGCGTCGCGCCTACGAATCGAAGCAGGTCGAGGTCGTGCTGTGGAATCCGCGCGATTTCGCGCAGGGCAACTACAAGCGCGTGGACGACCGCCCCTTCGGCGGCGGGCCCGGCATGGTGATGATGGCCGAGCCCCTGGCGGCCTGCCTCGATGCCGCGCTGGCGGTCCGTGGCGCACCGGCGCCGGTGGTGCTGTTCTCGCCCATCGGCGAGGCGCTGCGCCACGAGGCCGTCGAGCGCTGGTCGGCGAGCGAGGGTGCGGTGCTGGTCTGCGGACGCTACGAAGGCATCGACCAGCGCTTCATCGATGCGCGTGTCACCCACCAGGTCAGCCTCGGCGACTTCGTGCTGTCGGGCGGCGAGATCGCGGCCATGGCGCTGCTCGACGCCGTGGCGCGGCTGCAGCCCGGCGTGCTGGGCGACGAGGCCAGTCATGTGCAGGACAGCTTCAATCCGGCGCTCGACGGGCTGCTCGACTGCCCGCACTACACGCGGCCCGAGCAGTGGAACGGGCAGGGCGTTCCGGCGCCGCTGCTCTCGGGCCACCATGCGCAGATCGAGCGCTGGCGGCGTGACCAGCGCCTGGCCATCACGGCCGCGCGGCGCCCCGAACTGATCGATGCCGCACGGGCGGCAGGCAAGCTCAACAAGGCCGATGAGGCTGCGCTGAAAAAAAAGCTATAATCCGCGGTTCCCCGATCCTCTGTCCGGCCGCGCCCGGTTTGTTGGTGGTTCTTCCGCCAAAGCCCACGGCGCCTTTAGTGCAGCCCGAAACGATCGATATCCAGGAAATCATGAACCTCATCCAGACCCTCGAGCAGGAAGAAATTTCCCGTCTCGGCAAGACCATCCCCGATTTCATGCCCGGTGACACGGTCATCGTCAGCGTGAACGTCGTCGAAGGCAGCCGCAAGCGCGTGCAGGCCTACGAAGGCGTCGTGATCGCCAAGCGCAACCGTGGCCTCAACAGCGGCTTCACCGTGCGCAAGATCTCCAGCGGCGAAGGCGTGGAGCGTACGTTCCAGACCTACAGCCCGCTGATCGCCGGCATCGAAGTCAAGCGCCGCGGCGATGTGCGCCGCGCCAAGCTGTACTACCTGCGCGACCGCAGCGGCCGTTCGGCACGCATCAAGGAAAAGCTGCCGAGCAAGTCGACGGCTGCTGCCAAGTAAGCAGTTCGCCTTCGTGCAAGAAAGCCGCCGCTCTGGCGGCTTTTTGCATTGTTGCTCCCGCTCGAAGACAACTTTTCATTTTTCCGCTCTACTTCTTCCATCCGGCTCCGGTACCTTTCATCTCTTGACCACCTCATCCGCTCCCCTGCAGGCCACCTCCGTCGAACCCGTCAATGCCGTGGTGCCGCCCGCACTGCTGCAGTTCGACCCGCGCCAGGTGCCTTTCGTAGCCGGACCCGAGGGATTGCCGGCAGTGCCGCCTGCGCAACTTACTGCGCAGGCGCTGCGGGCGCGTTTCGCCACGCCGCCCGCCTGGACGCCCGAGCTGCGCCACGAACCGCGAATGACCGATCGCATTCCCGCGCAGGCCGCGGTGCTGGTGCCGATCGTGCAGCGACCGCAGGGCGCGGCCGTGCTGCTGACAGAGCGCACCTCGAACCTGTCGACCCATTCGGGGCAGGTCGCGTTTCCCGGCGGCCGTGTCGATCCGGAGGACGCCAACATCGCGGCCGCCGCGTTGCGCGAGGCCTGGGAAGAGGTTGGCCTTTCTGCGCAATACATCGAAGTGCTCGGCAACCTGCCGACCTACACGACGGTGACCTCGTTCATCGTGACGCCCGTGGTCGCGCTGGTGCAACCGGACTTCGAGCTCACCATCAATCCCTACGAAGTGGCGGAGGCTTTCGAGGTGCCGCTCGCGTGGCTGATGGACCCCGCCAACCACCGCCACCACACCGTGCCCGCGCCCGATGGCACCCGGCGCCAGTGGTATTCGATGCCCTACCAGGACGGTGCCGACGAGCGCTTCGTCTGGGGCGCGACCGCCGGCATGCTGCGCAATCTTTACCGTTTCCTGAGCGCCTGAATCCCGCCTGAATCTCCAGGCGCCCTCGCTATCATCGAAGGATGAGCTTTTTTGCCATCCTGTGCGCGCTGCTGATCGAGCAGGTGCGGCCGCTGGGCCCGCACAACCCCGTGTATGGCGCGGTGCTGGCGTGGACACGCTGGACCAGCCGCAACTTCGACGCGGGCAAGCCGCATCACGGATGGATCGCCTGGGGGCTCGCGGTGTTCGTGCCCACGCTGGGCGCGCTGGGCGTGCACTGGCTGCTTGTGCTCACGCTGGGGTTGCCCTTCGCGGTGCTCTGGAGCATCGCGGTGCTCTACGTCACGCTGGGCTTCCGGCAGTTCAGCCACCACTTCACCGACATCCGCGATGCGCTCGACGAAGGCGACGAGCCGCTCGCGCGCTCGCTGCTCGCGCACTGGCAGGGCGTCGATGCGGCCGACCTGCCGCGCAGCGAGATCGTGCGCCACGTCATCGAGCATTCGGTGATCGCCGCGCATCGCCACGTGTTCGGCGTGCTCGCGTGGTTCTCGATCGTCGCGGCCATCGGCCTCGGGCCGGCGGGCGCGGTGTTCTATCGCATGAGCGAGTTCGTCTCGCGCTACTGGGCGCACAAGAACGGCGCCGCGGTGCAGCCGTCGAGCGTCTCGGTGCAGGAGGCCGCGGATCGCGCCTGGCATGCGATCGACTGGCTGCCCGCACGCATCACGGCGCTGGGTTTCGCGGTGGTCGGCAGCTTCGAGGAAGCGATCGATTGCTGGCGCAATGACGCACAGCGCTTTCCCAACGAGAACGACGGCGTGATCCTCGCGGCCACCCCGGGTGCGGTCAACGTGCGCCTGGGCGGCGGTTCGCTGAGCCCGATCCCCGTTGCCGATCCGCTGCCCCGCGCACAGGCCGGCGAATCGCTGGCCGATGGCCGCCGCATCGACAGCGGCAGCACGCCGGGGCGCGAGCCCGAGCCCGGCCATCTGCGCAGCGTGGTGGGCCTGGTCTGGCGCTCGGTCGTGATGTGGATGGTGCTGCTGGCCTTGCTCACATTGGCTCGCCTGCTGGGCTGAGCGAAAAAAATGGCAAATCCCGTTCCGGCTTTCTGGAGCCCGCGCATCGGCGCGCTCGAACCCTATGTGCCCGGCGAGCAGCCGCGCATCGCGAACCTCGTCAAGCTCAACACCAACGAGAACCCGTACCCGCCGTCGCCGCTCGCCATCGAGGCCATCCGGCGTGCGGCCGAGAACGGCCTGGAGCTGTATCCGGATCCCGCCTCGCTCGTGCTGCGCGAAGCGGTGGCACGGCGGCACGGCCTGCAAGCCGACCAGGTGTTCGCGGGCAATGGCTCGGACGAGGTGCTCGCGCACGCCTTCTTCGCATTCTTCCAGCAGGCCGAGCCGCTGTTGATGCCCGACGTGAGCTACAGCTTCTACAAGGTCTATGCGCAGCTCTATGGCATCGCGTGCGAGCTGCAGCCGGTCGACGACGGCCTGCGCATCGACGTCGATGCCCTCGCGGCGCGTGCCCGCAAGGGGTGTGCGGGCGTCGTGATCGCGAACCCGAATGCGCCCACCGGCATCGGCCTGCCGCTCGCGCGCATCGTGCAACTGCTCGAAGCCTGCCCCGATCGCGTGGTGCTGGTCGACGAGGCGTACGTCGATTTCGGCGGCGAGAGTGCGCTGCCGCTAGTTGGCAAGTACCCGAACCTGCTGGTGGTGCAGACCCTTTCCAAATCGCGCTCGCTGGCCGGCCTGCGGGTCGGCTTTGCCTGCGGCCAGGCGCACCTGATCGACGCGCTGGTGCGCGTGAAGGACAGCTTCAACTCGTACCCGCTCGACCGTCTGGCTTCGGCCGGTGCCGTGGCCGCGCTGGAAGACGAAGACTGGTTTCGCGGCACCTGCGACAAGGTCGTCGACACCCGCGAGGGCCTCGCCTTACAGCTCGAAGACCTGGGCTTCGAGGTGCTGCCGTCGCAGACTAATTTCATCTTCGTACGCCATCCGCAGCGCGATGCGGCCGAGCTGGCGACGCTGCTGCGCGAGCGCGCGGTGCTGGTACGGCACTTCAGGCAGCCGCGCATCGCACAGTACCTGCGCATCAGCATCGGCACGCGCGAGCAATGCAGCACGCTCGTGCAGCGCCTGCAGGACATTCTTGACCTGACTCCTTGAAGGAACTTTGGCGATGCCAACCCATGACACCGACACGCGCGCGGCGGTCTGCGCAGGCTTCTGGCAGGCAGTGAGCGACCGGCTAGAGAGCCTGTGCACCTTGCCCGCACGCGAGCTGATGGAAGGGCTCAATGCACTGCTGGAGCCCTTCTTTCCTCGGTTGTCGGTCGAGGTGGCGGGCGAGCCGCCTGCGTTCAAGCTCGTGCTGACGGCGCACGGTTCGGTGGACGACTTCGAGGACCTGATGGCGCTGGTGCAAAGCAGCCCCAGGCTGCCGCAGGTGGAGGTGGAAGCTTTCCGTCAGCGTTCGAGCGACGGTTTCGGCATGCGCATGAACGATTTCGAACTGGCGAGCTCCGAAGTCCTCGTGAAGCATGAGCCCTACCGGGGCCGGGTGGCGCTGGAGATCGGCTTCGCCAAGCCCATTCCGATGGACATGCAGGACCACGCGCGCCACATGAGCCTCATCATGCTCGACCACATCCTGGGCGAGTACGACTTTGCGGTGAAGGTCGGGGCGGTCGACCACGTCGAGGTCGATGCGCAGGCGGATTTCGATGGCGTGCCACTCGACGATTTCGTGCCATTGTTCGACGCCTGCTGGCGCGACGAACTCGGCCACACCGGTGTGTTTCCTCCGGGCGAGCACGCGTGGTCGGGCGTGAGCGCGACGCGCGAGGCCGAAGACGGCCGCGAGGTCGAGGTGATCGTCATGCGCAACGACGCGGCCACCGCACTGGTGGGGCGCGCCGACCTGTGCCACCGCCTGTCGGTCGCCACGCCGGTCGAATCGGGCGAGGAGCTGGAAGAAGCGCGCACCTACGAAGACCGGCTGACAGCGCGGCTGCAGACGCACGAAGCAGGCTGCTGCACGCACGTGGTGCTGGAGGAGGGCGTTCGCACCGTGCACTTCCAGGTGGCCGATCCCGAGACGGCGATCTCGCATGCGCAATCGTTGCAGGATGACATGGACCTGCCGTCGACGCTGGACCTTGCCTTCGATCCGACCTGGAAGTCATACCGGATCTGGGTCGGCTGAGGCAGCCGTTGGTCAGTACCGCTTCTGGCTCAGCTCGGCGAACAGCTCGCCGTAGATCCTGTAGCGGCTCGCGCTGATGACGCCCGGTTTGCTCGCGGTCTCCACGTTCGCGATCACGCCGCAGCCCGGTTCGTGCAGGTGCGTGCAGTTGTAGAACTTGCAGTCGTTCGCATGCTCGGCGATGTCGGGCATGAGCCCCGCGAGCTGCATCGGCGCGATGTGGTTCAGGCCGAATTCCTGGAAGCCCGGCGAGTCGATCAGGCCGGTGGTGCGGGCCTCGTCGATCCAGTACCAGGTGGTGCTCGTGGTCGTGTGCTTGCCCGAGTTCAGCGCCTGCGAAATCTCCTGCGTCAACACGGTGGCGCCCGGCACCAGCAGGTTGGTCAAGGTGCTCTTGCCCGATCCGGACGGACCGAGCACGAGGGTGGATTTGCCGGCCAGGAGCTTCATCAGCGACGCGTAGTCCGCCTCGCCCGACGCCTTGAGCGACAGTGGCAGCACGCCGTGGTGCATGCGGCGGTAGGGCGCCAGCTTGTTCCACGCGCGCTCGAAGGGCTCGACCAGGTCGCTCTTGTTGAGCGCGATGATCGGTGTGATGCGCTCGGCCTGCGCCGCGATCAGCGCACGTGCCAGTTGATGTTCGGAAAACTCCGGCTCGGCCGCGATCAGGATCAGCACGTGGTCGAGGTTGGCCGCGAACGACTTGGTGCGGATCTCGTCCTGCCGGTAGAACAGGTTGCGCCGCGGCAGTACCTGCTCGATGGTGCCTTCGTCCTCACTGGCCTGCCAATGCACGCGGTCGCCGACCACGGCCTGGCTCTTCTTGCCCCGCGGATGGCAGATCAATCGTTCGCCCGTGGGTGTTTCGACCAGGCAGTGGCGTCCATGGCTGGCAACGACAAGGCCCTCGTGGAGTGCCTTCGCAGCGGTTGCCGTGGGCGCGGTGCGGCCGGGCTTAGCCAAGGGCGTGGTCCGTCATGCGGCGGGGCTGGCGACCAGCGCGTCGGCCTGGCGCGCGCAGTCGAAGTCGGTGACCGACAGGCCGCCCACGTCGTGCGTGTTGAAGCGCACCACGCAGCGGTTGTAGTGCACCGACAGGTCGGGGTGGTGGTCCTGCGTGTGCGCCACGAAGGCCAGCGCGTTCACGAAGGCGATGGTCTCGAAGTAGTTGGCGAAGGTGAAGGTCTTCTCGATGGCGACATTGGCGCCGTCGCCGGTGAGCTTCCAGCCGTCGAGCTTTGCGAGGCCCGAAACGATCTCGGTGGCGCTCAGCGACTTGCGGGGAGGAAGGTTCTTCCAGTCTTTGGGCTTGAACATGCTCTGATTCATGGTTGTTCCTGTTTGGGGCAGATCGCGGAACACCGCGGAACCGGCTTTGCCGGGCCGCAAAGGGGGTTGGCGAAGCGACACGAAGTGCGCGAAGGCTGGGGGTGAGTCATGTCATGCGCGCAAGGCGCTCGGAAGCCGGCGGGTGCGAATAGTAGAACTTGACGAACACCGGGTCGGGCGTGAGCGTCGAAGCGTTGTCCTGGTAGAGCTTGAGCAGAGCGGCCGACAGGTCGGCCCCGCTGGTCTGCGCCACCGCATAGGCGTCGGCCTCGAACTCGTGCTTGCGCGACAGCCGTGCGGGCAGCGGAGCAACGAAGAAGCCGAATACCGGCACGGCGACCATGAACAGCAGCAGCGCCAGCGCGCTGTTGGGCGCCGTCATGTTGGGCTGCACGCCCAGGCCCGTGTAGAACCAGACCTGCGTCGACACCCAGCCCAGCAGCGCGAAGCCGGCCAGGCTGAGGGCGAACATCGCGACCAGCCGCTTCACGATATGGCGATGCTTGAAGTGGCCCAGCTCGTGCGCGAGCACGGCTTCCACCTCGCCCGCGTTGAGCTGGCGCAGCAGCGTGTCGTAGAACACCACGCGCTTGCTGGCACCGAAGCCCGTGAAGTAGGCATTGGCGTGCGCGCTGCGCGTGCTCCCGTCCATCACGAAAAGGCCCTTGGCTGCGAAGCCGCAGCGCTTCATGAGAGCCGTCACGCGCTCCTTGAGCGTGGGGTCGTCGAGCGGCTTGAACTTGTTGAACAGGGGGGCGATGAAGGTCGGGTAGATCAGCATCAGCAGCAGGTTGAAGCCCATCCACGCGCCCCAGGCCCAGAGCCACCACAGCTGGCCGGCCGCGCCCATGAGCCAGAGGATCAGCGCCGCGATGGGCAGGCCGATCACCGCGCCCAGCAGCGTCGACTTGAGCGTGTCGGCAAGCCAGAGCTTCCAGGTCATCTTGTTGAAGCCGAAGCGCTCTTCGAGCCTGAAGGTCTGCCAGAGAGTGAAGGGCAGTTCGAGCAGGCCGCCGATGATTGCGAAGGCAGCCAGCAGCGCCAGCTGTTGCACCATGCCGCCGCCGATCCACGCCAGCAGCAGCTTGTTGAGCGCATCGAGTCCTCCGAGCAAGGTCCAGCCCAGCAGCAGCGTCGCGCTCCAGGCCATCTCGACCAGGCCGAAGCGTGCCTTGGCGATGGTGTAGTCGGCCGCCTTCTGGTGGGCGGCGAGGGTGATGGTCTGGGCGAAAGCGGCTGGCACGGCGCCGCGGTGAAGCGCCACATGGCGCACCTGCCGCGAGGCGAGCCAGAACTTCACGAGCAGGCCTGCAACCAGTGCGGCCGCAAAGGCGATGGTGAAGATGAGCGAATAGGACATGAAGCAGTGAGTTTAGCCCTCGGTATCTGGCGCTGCGGGCCTTCGACGACAATCCTGCGATGCCCGAATCCATTGACCTGACGCCTCCCGCCGCAGTGCCCACCCTGAAGAAAAGCGACCAGAACCTGGTCTGGCTGGACTGCGAAATGAGCGGCCTCGACCCTGAAAAAGAGTTCCTGCTCGAAATCGCCGTGGTCGTCACCGGCCCCGACCTCACGCCCCGCATCGACGGCCCCGTGCTTGTCATCCACCAGAGCGACGCCGTGCTCGACGCGATGGATGCCTGGAACAAGGGCACCCATGGCCGCAGCGGCCTGATCGACAAGGTGAAGGCCTCGACCCTCGACGAAGCCGCCGCCGAGCAGCAACTGCTGGAATTCATCGCCAAGTACATTCCGCGCAGCGGCTCGCCCATGTGCGGCAACACCATCGGGCAGGACCGCCGCTTCCTGGTCAAGTACATGCCCAAGCTCGAGGCGTATTTCCACTACCGCAACCTCGACGTCAGCACGCTGAAAGAGCTGGCCAAGCGCTGGAAACCCACGGCCTACAACAGTTTCAAGAAGCAGCAGGCGCACACCGCGCTGGCCGACGTGCATGAATCCATCGAGGAACTGGCGCACTACCGCGAGACCTTCCTGCGCCTCACGGATTGAGAAACTCGGGAATTAGGTAAAAACCCGAGTCCGTGCCATAATCGTAGGCTTCGCTGATCGGGCGGGTATTTCAAGCCCGGCCAGCGTCTCTTGCATCTCCCTATCTTGCACACCGCGCCCGATCGCATTCGCTGATCAAAAAGGGCCGCAGCCTTGGGCACCAGCCCGAAGTTGAATGTCGTTGGATGGTTGATGTTTTTAACCACCAACGGGGCGCCGCCTACGGCAGCGCTCGCGTTTGAGATTGATATTCATGACCGACGCTTTTGAAGCGCAGGGCGAGTTCGCGCCTGTGCAATCCGCTACCCATAACGAATTCACCGCTGTTTCGGACACCGTGTCCGAATCGCACATCCTCGAAGCGCTGGATGCAGCCGCTCCCGAAGTGGCCGCGGCCGAAGAGCCTGCCCAACCCAACGGCTTCATCAAGCTGGGCCTCGCGCCCGAGCTGATCGCCGCCGTGGCCGACCTGGGCTTCACCCAGCCCACCACCGTCCAGGAAAAGGTCATCCCGATCGCCATGGGCGAGCAAGAGGGCGCCGCCCAGACCGCCCGTTTCGTCGACCTGATGGTTTCGAGCCAGACCGGTTCGGGCAAGACCGCCGCCTTCTTGCTGCCCGTGCTGCACACGCTGCTGAAGCGCCAGGCCGAAGCCGAAGCCGAAGCCAAGGCCGAATTCCAGCGCCTCGCCGCCGAAGCCGCTGCCCGCGGCGAAGCCGTGCCGAAGAAGCCGAAGCGCAAGGACCCGACCAACGCCCGTCATTTCAAGCCCGCCACCCCCGGCGCGCTGATCCTGTGCCCGACGCGCGAACTCGCGCAGCAAGTCGCGCATGACGCCATCGAACTGGTTCGCCACTGCCGCGGCCTGCGCATCGCGAACGTGGTGGGCGGCATGCCCTACCAGCTCCAGATTGCCCGCCTGCAGAACGCCGACCTCGTCGTCGCCACGCCGGGCCGCCTGCTCGACCTGCAGCGCTCGTCGCAGATCAAGCTCGACCAGGTCAAGTTCCTGGTGGTCGACGAAGCCGACCGCATGCTCGACCTCGGCTTTGCCGACGACCTGGCCGAAGTCAACCAGCTCACCATCGAGCGCCAGCAGACGATGATGTTCAGCGCCACCTTCGCGCCGCGCATCCAGCAACTGGCCCAGCGCGTGATGCGCGAGCCGCAGCGCGTGACCATCGACAGCCCGCAAGAGAAGCACGCGAACATCAAGCAAGTGCTGTTCTGGGCCGACAACAGCCAGCACAAGCGCAAGCTGCTGGACCACTGGCTGCGCGACACCACCATCAACCAGGCCATCGTGTTCGCGAGCACGCAGGTCGAGTGCGACGGCCTCGCCAACGACCTGCAGCAAGACGGCTTCAGCGCCGTGGCGCTGCACGGTGCCCTGAGCCAGGGCCTGCGCAACCGCCGCCTGATGGCGCTGCGCCAGGGCCAAGTCCAGATCCTGGTGGCCACCGACGTTGCCGCCCGCGGCATCGACGTGCCGACCATCACCCACGTCTTCAACTTCGGCCTGCCGATGAAGGCCGAGGATTACACCCACCGCATCGGCCGCACCGGCCGTGCCGGCCGCGACGGCATTGCCGTCACGTTCGCCGAATTCCGCGATCGCCGCAAGATCATGGACATCGAGCACTACAGCCGCCAGCAGTTCAAGGCGGAAGTGGTGCCGGGCATGGAGCCGCAACAGCGCATGCCGCAATCGCGCCCGCCGCAAGGCGAGTTCCGCGGCGGCCGCGGCGACAACCATTCGCGTGACCGCAAGTTCGGCGGCGGCGGCGGTCATCGCGGTGGCAATGGCGGCGGCTTCGGCGGCGGCAACAGCAACTACGCAGGCGCCAGCGGCTTCAACGACCGCGGTTCGCGTCCCCCGGCACCGCGCGGCGGTGGCTTCGGCGGCCAGGGCCACGGCCATGGCGGCGGTCACAACGCCGGCTTCGGCGGCGGCCGTGACGAAGGCGGCTACGGTCGCAAGCCGGGCTGGGGCGACAGCGCCCCGCGCGGCGGCGGCAATGGCGGTGGCCGTGACTTCGCTCCCCGCGAAGGTTTCGCTCCGCGTGAAGGCTTCGCGCCCCGCGGCAATGGCGCAGGCCATGGCGGCCAGGGCAAGGTGTTCGTGCCCCGCGATGCGCAGAAGCGCTCGTTCAAGCCCAGCCGCTGATCCTTGCCGAGCGGCCTGACAGCCGCCTCGCCCCTCGAAAGCCCGCGCTTCTCACGAACGCGGGCTTTTTCATTTCGGGTTTCCGAGCAGTGCGGTGTCGCTCGATTTTGATTGACACCTGAATCGATGAAAAGTAATGTAATAGCGCATTGCTTCCCCCGGGTCCGTCCTGCGGCCGCCGGTTCATCGACACCTGCTTTTCGACTTTCGACATGAAAATTGCGATTCTTGGGGGTGGTCATGGCGCCTATGCGGCCGCCGCCGACCTGTCTGAAACCGGCCACGAGGTGCGCCTGTGGCGCCGCGATGCCGCAGCGCTGGAGCCCGTCGTCCACGTCGGCGCGATCACTCTGAAAGACGCCGCAGGCGCCCGCGAGGTGCCCATTGCGCTGGCCACCGCCGACATCGGCGCCGCCCTGAAGGGCGCCGAGCTGATCGTCATTCCCACGCCCGCCATCGCACAGCACGACATCGCGCTCGCGATGGCGCCGCATCTGGTCGATGGCCAGGTCGTGTTCCTGCCGCCGGGCACCTTCGGCAGCTACGTGATGGCGAGGACGGTGAAAGAGGCCGGCAGCCGCGCCGATGTCGCCTGGGCCGAGACCGGCACCTTGCCGTACCTCGCGCGCAAGCACGGCGAACGCGAGGTGAACGTCACCATCCGCGCCATCCGCCTGCCGACCGGCGTCTACCCGGCGCGCAAGGAAGCCGAGGCGATCGAGGTGATCCGCAAGGCCTACCCGGCCGTGCACGGCTGCGGCGACGCGCTCTCGGGTGCGTTGATGAATGCCGGCCCCGTCATCCATCCGCCGCTGATGGTGATGAACGCCGCGCCGCTGCAGCACTTCGAGCGCTGGGACATCCACAACGAAGGCACGCAGCGCGCCGTGCGCGACGTGACCGACAGGCTCGACCGGGAGCGCATCGCCGTGCGCGAAGCCTTCGGGCAGGGCGCGCCGCACTATCCGCTGGCCGACCATTACAACAACGACCAGTGGATGTACGGCGACGCGCACAAGCAGCTCGTGAAGTCGGGAGACTGGCGCGAGAACATCGACCTGCACACGCACCGCTACATCACCGAGGACACCGAACTCGGCCTTGCCTTCCTGGCCTCGGCCGCGCGCCATGCGGGCGTGGACGCGCCCATCGCGCATGGCCTGCTGGCCATCGTCGGCGGCTTTCTCGGCCGCGACTTGCGGCGCGGGCCTCGCACTTTCGAAAGCCTCGGCCTTGCCGGCCTGAGCGCGGCCCAACTCAAGCAGAGGCTGCACGATGGCGAATGAGGCCGTGCTCCCGCGCTTCGCCGCCGTCGGCGCGGGCCGCATGGGACGCGGCATCGCCATCGCGTTCGCCTATGCCGGCCGGCGCATCTCGCTGATCGACCTGCGCCCGCGCAGCGACGACGCGTGGCAGCGCCTGCGCGACGAGGCCAGGGCGGAGATCGAAGCCAGTCTTTCGGGTCTCGCGCAGCTTGGCGTGATCGATACCTCGCAGGTCGAACGGATCGCCGCGCGCGTCGATTTCGTCAACGCCGCTGGCGCGCCGCAGGCGCTTGCCGCCGCCGAACTCGTGTTCGAAGGCGTGCCCGAAACCATGGAGGCCAAGCGCGAGGCTTTCGAGCATCTCAACCGCCATTGCCGCGACGACGCCATCCTCACCTCGACCACCAGCAGCATCCTTGTGACGCAGCTGGCCGCGCTCGTGCGGCTGCCAGAGCGCTTCCTCAACATGCACTGGCTCAACCCGGCCTATGTGATCCCGGTGGTGGAGCTCAGCTGCCATCCGGGCACCGACGCCGCCGTGCTCGCGCGCACCAAGGCGTTGATGGAAGAGATCGGCAAGCTGCCCGTGGTCTGCGGTGCCTCGCCCGGCTACATCGTGCCGCGCCTGCAGGCGCTGGTGATGAACGAAGCCGCGCGAATGATCGAGGAGGGCGCCGCCACCGCCGAGGAGATCGACAAGGCCACGCGCTACGGCCTCGGCCTGCGCTTCGCGGCGCTCGGTGTGGTCGAGTTCATCGACTTTGGCGGCTGCGACATCCTGCATCACGCGAGCCGCGAGATGTCGGCCTCGCTCGACGCAGGCCGCTACACCGCGCCCGCCATCGTCGGGCGCATGGTCGAGCAGGGGCGGCTCGGCCTCAAGAGCGGCAGCGGCTTCTACGATTACGCGGGCCGCGACGTCGCAGCCTACCGGCGCGACGTGCTCTCGCGCACGCTCGGCGAACTGCGGCACGCGGGCCTGTGGCGCGCGCCGGCCGACGAGACCTTGCCATGAGCATCCGCCGCGCCTTTGCCGACCTCTCGGTGGGGCAGGTGCACTATGCGGAATGCGGCGACCGCAGCGCGCCGGTGGTGCTGCTGCTGCACCAGTCGCCGCGCAGCTGGGCCGAGTACCGCGCCGTGCTGCCGCTGATCGGCGCGCAGCGCCGGGCCATCGCGATGGACACCGCCGGCTTCGGCGACTCCGCGGACGGCGGCGTGCCCGCGAGCATTGGGCAATGGGCGCGCGTGGCGTGCGAACTGCTGGACGTGTTGAACATCGCGCGGGCCGACGTGGTGGGCCACCACACCGGCGGCGTCGTGGCAGTGGAGCTTGCAGCTGCGTTTCCCGATCGCGTGCGCAGCCTGGTGCTGTCTTCGACGCCTTGCACCGACGAAGCTTTTCGCCGCGCGCGTGCGCAGCGCCCGCCCATCGACGAAGTCACGCCAAGCGAAGATGGCTCCCATCTCGCTGCGCTATGGCAGAAGCGCCAGGGCTTCTATCCACCGGGGCGGCCCGAACTGCTCGAGGCCTTCGTGCGCGATGCGTTGAAGGTCGAACGCGTCGAAGAGGGCCATCGCGCCGTCGCGTCGTACCGCATGGAAGAACGCATCGGCCTTGTCGCGCAGCCCACGCTGATCGTGCGTGCCACCGACGATCCGTTCGCGGCGCCGCATGCGCAGGAGTTGCTGCATCACTTGCCGCACGCGCGCATCGTCGACATCGAAGGCGGCATGGTGCCGCTGCCCGATCAGATGCCTGATGCCTTCGCGCGCACGGTACTCGACTTTCTGGGGACGCTGCCATGAAGGCCGTGCGCATCCACGGCTTCGATGCAGTCCCCGTGCTGGAAGAGGTGGCCGATCCCGTCGCAAGGCCGGGCCGCACCATCGTGCGCATGGAAGCCGCGACGGTCGGCCACATCGACCGCACCGTGTGGCGCGGCAGCTTCCTGCGGCACCCGCCGCTGCCTTACACGCCCGGCGTGGAGGCTGCGGGCACCGTCATGGCGAGCGAACGTTACGACGTCGGCCAGCGCGTGTGGCTGCGCGGCGGCGGACTGGGCACGCTCTTCGATGGCACCTGGTGCGAACTTGTCGATGCGCCCGACGAAACGTTGGGACTCTTGCCTGACGGCGTTCCGATGACGCTCGGTGCCGCGTTCTTTTCCCCATGCACCTCGGCCTGGGTGGCGCTGCACGACGTCGCGAAGCTGCAGCCTGGTGAACAGGTGCTGGTGACCGGCGCGAGCGGTGCCGTCGGCTCGCTCGTGATGCAGCTGGCTGGCAGCCTGGGCCGCGCAGCGACGGCCGTCGATGCGAATGCCGAAGCACCGCCCGCGGCCAGCGCCGACCTGCTCATCGACACCGTCGGCGGCGACGTCCTTGCGAAAGTCCTTCCCGCGGTGCGTCCCGGTGGGCGCGCGGTGCTGATCGGCTACACCGCCGGCCCGACGCTGCAACTGGACATTGCACATTTCCTGCAACGCGATGTCGCGCTTCTGCCGCTCAACATGTTCCGGCGTGAATCGGCCGGCCGCGCCGCTGTCCCCGAGTTGCTTGCAAGGCTGGCCGACGGTCGCCTGCATCTGGACGTTCGGCCCTTCGCATTCGACGATGCGGCCGGCGCGCTCGACTGGATTGCACAACGCGGCCACCGCGGGCGGGCTGTTCTCGTGCCCCGCCTTTGACCGGCGAGGCGCGAAGACTCAGTCTTCTTCCGGGCCCTCGACCGGCACATGCACATGCAGGTCGATCATCTGCCGCAGCGTCTGCTTGAGCTCTTCGGCGCGCCGCAGCCCGAAGGGTTCGAGCACGCGCCGCTCGTGGTCGCGCGCGAGTTCCATCAGGTGCTCCACCGCCTTCAGCCCCTTGCGCGTGATGCGCACCAGCGTGATGCGGCGATCACTTTCGTGGGGCAGGCGTTCGACCTGTCCGCGCGCTTCCATGCGGTCGAGCAGCCGCGTCACCGTCGGCTGCTTGGTGACAGTCACCTGGGCGAGCTGGCCGATGCTGATTGGCTCGCTGCCCGCAAGCGATGCCATCACGCGCCATTCCGACACGGAGAAGCCCTGCTGGCGCGCGACCTCGTGGAACTCCGAAGAGATCAATTGGCTGGCCTGTGCCAGCAGCGCCGGCAGGTAGTCGTCGACGAAGCGATGCGATTCGGTGGATGGATCTGGTTCAGCCATGAAGGCACCTCACAGTCGCCGCGGGCACGCAGCTTGCATGTCTAGGGTAATTCATGATTGTGGATACATTCATTTGTCAACATTATAGGAAGCGTGATGTGGCACCTGAAGCGCATCCTCCCACGCGAAGGAAGAAGGACCCCAATGGCTGAGCGTTCGTTCGTCGAAGAAGTCAAGAAGCTGAGGCTTTCTGGCGGAGATGTCTTTCGTGGCGAGGGCATTCTGGCCGTCACCAAGGCCTTGCTCGAATCCGGAGTTTCCTATGTGGCGGGCTACCAGGGCGCGCCCATCTCGCACCTGATGGATGTGCTGGCCGACGCACAGGACATCCTTGCCGAGCAGGGCATCCGCTTCGAGAACAGTGCAAGCGAAGCCACTGCTGCAGCCACGCTTGCGGCGTCGGTCAACTACCCCTTGCGCGGCGCCGTCACCTTCAAGGCCACCGTGGGCACCAATGTGGCGTCCGATGCGCTGGCCAACCTGGCGTCGGGCGGCGTGACGGGCGGCGCGCTCATCATCGTGGGCGAGGACTACGGCGAAGGCTCGTCGATCATGCAGGAGCGCAGCCATGCGTTCGCGATGAAGTCGCAGATCTGGCTGCTCGACCCGAGGCCCAACCTGCCGAGCATCGTCGATGCGGTGAAGCAGGGCTTCGATCTGTCGGAGGCCAGCCACACGCCCGTGATGCTGCAGCTGCGCATCCGCGCTTGCCATGTGCACGGCCACTTCATCGCCGGCGACAACAAGCGCGCGAAGTTCACGCTGAAGGACGCGCTCGAGAACCCGCAGCGCGACGTCGGCCGCATCGTGCTGCCGCCCGCGAGCTTCGTGCACGAGCAGGAAAAGGTGAAGGACCGCTGGCCCGCCGCCGTGCGCTTCATCGAGGAGCGCAAGCTCAACGAGTTCTTCTCCGAAGACGCCGACGACATCGGCATCATCGTGCAGGGCGGCAGCTACAACACGCTGCTGCGCGCGCTCGAGCGCCTGGGCCTGGCCGACGTGTATGGCAACACGCAGGTGCCGCTCTACGTGATGAACGTGGCCTACCCCGTCATCGAGAGCGAGGTGATCCGCTTCTGCGAAGGCAAGCGCGCGGTGATGGTGGTGGAAGAAGGCCAGCCCAACTTCGTCGAACAGAATCTTGCGACCATCCTGCGGCAGGCCGGTTCGACCACGGCGCTGCATGGCAAGGACATGCTGCCGGTGGCCGGCGAATACACCGCCGCCGAACTGCTGAAGGGCGCGCGCAGCTTTTGCGAGCGCTACGACCGGCTCGCGCCGCTGCCGGTGCCCGCCCCCGTGCGCAAGGTGATCCCTTTGGTGGAGGTCGCAGCGATCGGCGTCGATGCCGCACCCGAGCCCGCATTGCCGTCCACAGCGCTGGGCGAAGTGGTCCACGCCCGCCCACCGGGCTTCTGCACCGGCTGCCCCGAGCGCCCGATCTTCAGCGCCATGAAGCTGGTCGAGCGCGAACTGGGCCCGCACCACGTGAGCGCCGACATCGGCTGCCACCTGTTCTCCATCTTGCCGCCGTTCAACATCGGCAACACCACCATGGGCTACGGCCTCGGCGGCGCAGGTGCTTCCGCGCTCAACGCGCCGGCCGGCAAGCGCGCGATCTCGATGATGGGCGACGGCGGCTTCTGGCACAACGGCCTGACCAGCGGCGTTGCCAACGCGGTCTTCAACAAGAGCGACAACCTCACCATCGTCGTCGACAACAACTACACCTCGGCAACGGGCGGGCAGGACATCCTCTCGTCGAACGCCGTCAACAAGACGCGCAGTACCGGCCACGAGATCGAACGCGCCGTGCGCGGCGTGGGCGTCGAATGGGTCAAGACATTGCGCCGCACCTACGACGTCGCTGGCATGCGCGATGCGCTGAAAGAAGCGCTCACCACCAAGACCCCAGGCCCGAAGGTGCTGATCGCCCAGTCGGAATGCATGCTCAACAAGCAGCGCCGCGAGAAGCCGCTGATACGCAAGGCCATCGCCGACGGCAAGCGCATGGTGCGCGAGAAGTTCGGTGTCGATCCCGACACCTGCACCGGCGACCACTCGTGCATCCGCTTGTCGGGCTGCCCGTCGCTGTCGATCAAGCCCAACCCCGATCCGCTACGCACCGACCCGGTCGCCACGGTGCTCGACAGCTGCGTGGGCTGCGGTGTGTGCGGCGAGGTTTCGCACGCCGCCGTGCTGTGCCCGTCGTTCTACAAGGCGCAGATCGTGAGCAACCCGAGCCGCTGGGACCTGCTGCGCGAGCGTGTGCGCGCTGCCGTCATCGGCTGGCTGCAGCGCGGCGAAGCACGCCGTCGTGAAGCCTATGCGTTCTGAAGCGATGACGAACGGCGCACAACCGATCAAGATCGCGATCCTCGCCATGGGCGGGGAGGGCGGCGGCGTTCTGGCCGACTGGATCGTCGACATGGGCGAGGCCAATGGCTACGTGGCGCAGACCACGTCGGTGCCGGGCGTGGCGCAGCGCACGGGCGCAACCATCTACTACGTCGAGCTCTATCCGACGGCACGGGCAGACGCCGACGGTGGCAAGCCTGTGCTGGCGCTGATGCCATTGCCGGGCGATGTCGATGTGGTGCTGGCGTCGGAGCTTATGGAGGCTGGACGCGCGGTTCAGCGCGGGCTGGTCACGAACGACCGCACCACGCTGATCGCCTCCACGCACCGCGTGTTCTCGATCGCGGAGAAGAGTGCGCTGGGTGACGGCCGCGTCGACAGCGACCAGCTGCTCGCGCACACGGCACGGGCCGCCAAGCGCTTCATCCGCTTCGACATGGCGCAGGCGGCCGAGGCCTCGGGCAGTGTGATCAGTGCTGTGCTCTTTGGTGCGTTGGCAGGATCGGGCGTGCTGCCTTTCAGCCGTGCGCAGTTCGAGGCGACGATAGAACGCGGCGGCGTAGGTGTGAAGCCCAGCCTCAAGGCCTTCGGTGCCGCATTCACCCGCGCGCAGGGCGGCGACGACGGCGAGCCGGTGAAAGAGGCTCCGCTCGCCACGCCGGCACCGCAACCCCGCCACCCGGCCGTGCGTGCGCTGGTCGAGCGCGTGCAGCGTGAATTTCCGGCTGCCGCACAAGACTTCCTGCTCGAAGGCGTGCGCCGCCTCATCGACTACCAAGACCCGGCCTACGCCGGCCTGTACCTCGACCGCATGGCGGCCTTGCCGGCCGGCGACCACCGGCTGCTGCGTGAAACCGCGCGCCACCTTGCGCTCTGGATGTCCTATGAAGACACCGCCCGCGTCGCCGCGCTGAAGACCCGCGCCACCCGCTTCGAGCGCGTGCGCGGCGAGGCCCGCGTGCAAGCCGGGCAGGTGCTGGCCATCAACGAATACATGCACCCACGCCTGCAGGAAATCTGCGAGACGCTGCCCGGCGGCATCGGCCGCTGGCTCATGGATTCGACGCTGCCGAAGAAGCTCGTCGAGCGCTTCACGCAGCACGGTCGCGTGATCCGGACCAGCTCGCTGCGCGGCTACCTCATGCTGCGCACGGTGGCAGCCATGAAGCGCTGGCGCCTGTCGACACTGCGCTATGCCGAAGAGAACCGCCGCATCGAGGAATGGCTGCAGCGCATCGCCGCGACTGCGCAGCGCAACCCGGAGCTCGCCGTCGAACTAGCCCAGTGCCAGCGGCTCGTGAAAGGCTACAGCGACACGCACGAGCGCGGCGTTCGCAACTACGACACCGTGATGCGCGCCGTAGAGCGCGCCGGCGCGGCGCTGGCACCGGCCACGCTGCGCGAACTGCGCGACGCGGCGCTGGCCGACGAACACGGCCACAAGCTGCAGGCTGCACTGGCGCAGCACGCACTGGCCTGACGAAGAGACATCGAAGATGACCGCACCCTCCGCCACCCTCTCGCTGCGCGTTGTCGAAGCGCGGGCACTGAATCCGCTGATCCGCATGCTGCGCCTGCGCGCCGAAGACGGCCGCGCGCTGCCCGGCTTCGCGGCCGGCGCCCACATCCGCGTGCAGGTGTCGCTGCCCGATGGCAAGACCGACTGGCGCCACTACTCGCTCATCAACTTCGCGACCGCGCGCAACGCCACCAACGCACCAACCGAGTACGTGATCGCCGTGCGCAAGGAGGCCGAAGGCCGTGGCGGCTCGCGCTTCATGCACGAGCAGTTGAAAGAGGGCGACACGGTCGCCATCGAGGCGCCGAAGAACGACTTTCCGCTGCACACCGGTCCCGGCGGCACCGTGCTGGTGGCGGGTGGCATCGGCGTCACGCCGCTTGCCACCATGGCCGCGCGCCGCCGCGCCGAAGAGGCGCCGGTGCGCATGCACTACGCCGGCCGCAGCCGCGAGCTGATGGCCTTCCTGCCCGAGCTGCACGCACTGCTCGGCGACGAGCTGCGCGTGCACGCCGATGCCGAAACCGGCGCGCCTCTCGATATCGACGCGCTGCTCGACGGCGTGCCCGCTGGCGATCGCCTCTACGTCTGCGGCCCCAAGGTCATGCTGGACGCCGTGCTGGCCCGCACCCAGGCGCGCGGCTGGGAACACGACCGCGTGCACTTCGAGCTCTTCACCGAGCCGGTCGCGGAAGCGGGCGACCAGCCCTTCGAGGTGGAACTCGCCCAGTCGGGCCAGCGCTTCACCGTGCCGGCCGACCAGAGCATCCTCGATTGCCTGATCGAGCATGGCTGCGACCCGATGTTCGACTGCAAGCGCGGCGAATGCGGTGTGTGCGCCGTGCCCGTGATCGAAGGCGAGATCGAGCATCGCGACTACGTGCTCACCGCCCGCGAGAAAGCGGCAGGCAACGTCATCCAGATCTGCATCTCGCGCGCCAAGGGTGCGCGCCTGGTGCTCGACCTTTGAAGGAGCCACGAGAACCATGCCTTCATACCGAGACAACCCTGAAGCCGTCCGCGCGCTGGTGCGCAACGACCGGGTGCACCGCGACCTGTACACCAGCCAGGAACTGTTCGAGCTGGAGCAGGAGCACTTCTTCGCCAACACCTGGAACTATGTAGGTCACGAGAGCCAGTTGCCCAAGCCGGGCGACTGGATCAGCAACGAGATCGCGGGCCGCCCGCTGATCGTCGTGCGCCACGCCGACGGCAGCGTGCGCGCCATGATGAACCGCTGCGCCCACAAGGGCTCGCGGCTCGTCAACGGGCCGTGCGGCAACACCGGCAAGTTCTTCCGCTGCCCGTACCACGCCTGGACCTTCAAGACCGACGGCTCGCTGCTCGCCATTCCGCTCAAGACCGGCTACGAGAACACCGAGCTGCACGAGTGCGAATCGGCCAAGGGGCTCACCACGCTCAAGCACGTGCGCAGCCATCGCGGCTTCATCTTCGTGAAGATCAACGACGCCGGGCCGGACTTCGACGCGTACTTCGGCGATTCGCTGAGCTCCATCGACAACATGGCCGACCGTTCGCCCGAAGGCGAGCTGGAAATCGCCGGCGGTTGCCTGCGCTTCATGCACCAGTGCAACTGGAAGATGTTCGTCGAGAACCTCAACGACACCATGCACCCCATGGTGGCGCACGAGTCCTCCGCCGGCACCGCCAAGCGCATGTGGGCCGACAAGCCCGAGGACGAACCCAAGCCCATGGCCGTGGAACAGTTCGCGCCCTTCATGTCCGACTACAAGTTCTTCGAGGACATGGGCATCCGCACCTACGACAACGGCCACAGTTTCACGGGCGTGCACTTCAGCATCCATAGCAAGTACAAGGCGATCCCCGCGTACGACGATGCGATGAAGGCGCGCTACGGCGAAGAGAAGGCTGCGCAGATCCTCGGCATGGCGCGCCACAACACCGTGTACTACCCGAACCTCACGATCAAGGGCGCGATCCAGGCGATCCGCGTGGTGAAGCCGATTTCGGCCGACAGGACGCTGATCGAGAGCTGGACCTTCCGCCTGAAGGGCGCGCCGCCCGAGCTGCTGCAGCGCACCACCATGTACAACCGGCTCATCAACTCGCCGTTCTCGGTGGTCGGGCATGACGACCTGCAGGCCTACCGGGGCATGCAGGCCGGGTTGCACGCGAGCGGCAACGAGTGGGTCAGCCTGCACCGTGACTACGACGCGTCGGAGTTGAAAGGCGGTGAGATCACCACGGGCGGCACCAACGAGCTGCCGATGCGCAACCAGTACCGCAGCTGGGTCGAGCGCATGACGGAGACGATGTAAATGGCTAACCCCCGGGCTTCGCGCACTTCGTGTCGCTTCTCCAACCCCCTTGCAGGGGGCAACACCTGCGGCCCGGCAAAGCCGGTTCCGCGGTGTTCCTCGAATGAAGAGGTACTCAAATGACATCGGTGACGCATCAGGACCTGATCGACTTCGTCGTGAACGAAGCGCACCTGCTCGACACGCGCCGCTTTGAAGAATGGAACGCGCTCTTCACCGACGATGCCTTCTACTGGATTCCGCTGGTCCCCGACCAGGAAGACGGCCTCAACCACACCTCGCACCTCTACGAAGACAAGCTGCTGCGCGACCTGCGCATCGAGCGTCTCAAGAGTCCGCGCGCCTTCTCGCAGCAGCCGCCGAGCCGCTGCCACCATCTGCTGCAGATGCCGGTGGTCGAGCAATTCGACGACGAGGCGAACCGCTACGTGGTGCGCACCGGGTTCCACTACACGGAGTCGCAGGGCGACGAACTGCAGTTCTACGTCGGCACCTTCTTCCACCACCTCACGGTGCAGGACGGCGCGCTGCGCATGACGCTCAAGCGCGTCAACCTGCTCAACTGCGACGCGGCGCTGCCGGCCGTGCAGCTTTTCATCTAGGGACGCGATGACATACGCGACCGTCCATCAAGTCTTCGCGGCCACCGCGGCGCGCACGCCGCAGGCCGAGTTCCTGTTCACCGAATCGGTGACGGCCGCCGCCTATGGCATCGCGCCCGGCGCGATCCGCTGGGGCGAAGCCGCCGAACAGGTCGAGCGCCTGCGCGCGGCCTACGCGCAAGCCGGCTATGGGCACGGCCACCGGGTCGGCCTGCTGCTGGAGAACCGGCCGGCATTCATCTTCCACTGGCTCGCGTTGAACGCCCTGGGCGTGAGCGTGGTGCCGATCAACGCCGAGATGCGCTCGGCCGAACTGGTCTACCTGATCGGCCACAGCGAAATCGGCCTGGCCGTGACGCTGCCCGAGCGTGCGGGTGACCTGCGCGCTGCGGCTGCGCAGGCCGGCGTGGCCTTCGAGACGATGGGGCCCGACGACGCGGTGCCCAGCGCGAAGACAGTTGCACCGTGCGCCCATGAGCCCATCGGCATCGATACCGAGTGCGGCCTGCTCTACACCTCGGGCACCACGGGGCGACCCAAGGGCTGCATCCTGAGCAATGCCTACTTCCTGCGTGCCGGCGAGTGGTACGCCGCGCTCGACGGCGTCTGCAGCATCCGGCCCGACGCCGAGCGCGTCATCACGCCGCTGCCGCTCAACCACATGAATGCGATGGCGTTCTCCACCATGGTGGTGCTGGTGGCGGGCGGCTGCCTGGTGCAGCTGGACCGCTTCCATCCGAAGACCTGGCTGGCCAGCGCGCGCGAAAGCGGCGCGACCATCGTGCATTACCTCGGCGTGATGCCGGCGATGCTGCTGTCGGCCAACGCGTCTGCGGCCGACAGGGACCATGCAATCCGCTGGGGCTTCGGCGCCGGTGTGGACCGCAAGAACCACGCACCTTTCGAAGAGCGCTTCGGCTTCCCGCTGGTCGAGGCCTGGGCCATGACCGAGACCGGCGCGGCCGCCTGCATCATGGCCAACCGCGAACCGCGCCTCGTCGGCACCAGCTGCTTCGGGCGGCAGGAAGACTTCGTGCAGATCCGCCTCATGGGCGAAGACGGCAACGATGTCGGCGTCGATGCGCCGGGCGAACTGCTCGTGCGTTCGGCCGGCGACGACCCGAAGCGCTACTTCTTCTCCGGCTACCTGAAAGACGAGGAAGCCACGCGCGAAGCCTGGGCCGACGGCTGGTTTCACACCGGCGACCTGGTGCGGCGCGATGCTGAAGGCAACTTCTTCTTCGTCGACCGCAAGAAGAACGTGATCCGCCGCAGCGGCGAGAACATCTCGGCCGTCGAGGTCGAGAGCGTGCTCAACCAGCATCCGGCCGTGAAGACCTCGGCCGTGGCCGCCACACCCGATGCGGTGCGCGGCGACGAGGTGCTGGCCTGCATCGTGATGCGCGAAGGCGCCGACGCATCGCAGCGTGAACAGATCGCAGCCAGCATCGTCGCGCATGCGCTGGACCAGCTGGCGTACTACAAGGCGCCCGGCTACGTGGCATTCGTTGATGCCCTGCCGCTCACGCCGTCGCAGAAGATCCAGCGCGGGCAATTGCGCGAGATGGCGCAGTCGTTGCCGGGGCAGGGCCACTGCATCGACACGCGCGCCATGAAGAAGAGGCAAGCATGACGAAGCGACGGCTTTCCTACGAAGGCGTCGCGGTCGCGGTGCCCGTCACCGTGCCTTACGTGCGCTACTCCACGCGCACCGCGCACTGGTTCATCGGCCAGGCCGTCGAGGCGCTGGTCCAGGCCAGCGGCGTTGCCAAGGAACAGATCGACGGCCTGTGCCTCAGCAGCTTCTCGCTCGCGCCAGACACGGCCGTGGGCGTCACGCAGCACCTGGGTCTGTCGCCGCGCTGGCTCGACCACGTGCCCACCGGCGGCGCTTCGGGCGTGATGTGCCTGCGCCGCGCCGCGCGGGCGGTGCAGGCGGGCGATGCCGACATCGTGGCCTGCGTGGGTGCCGACACCAACCACGTCGACTCCTTCCGCCAGACGCTCGGCAGCTTCAGCAACTTCGCGCGCGATGCGAGCTACCCCTACGGCTCGGGCGGACCGAACTCGATCTTCGCCTTCATCACCGCCAACTACATGCGCACCTACGGCGCGAAGCGCGAAGACTTCGGCCGCATCTGCGTGGACCAGCGCACCAACGCGCTCGGCAATCCGAACGCGATGTTCAAGAAGGCGCTGACGCTCGACGAGTACATGGCCGCGCGGCCCATCTCCGACCCGATCCACCTGTTCGACTGTGTGATGCCCTGCGCCGGCGCAGACGCCTTCCTCGTGATGAGCGAGGAGCGCGCACGCGACCTGGGCCTGGCGCACGTGGTGATCCGCGGTGCCATCGAGCGCCACAACGCCTATGCCGAAGACCCGGTGATGGTGCAGGGCGGCTGGCGCAAGGACCGCGACGACCTCTATGCGCAGGCCGGCGTGCAACCCGCCGCGCTCGATTTCGTGCAGACCTACGACGACTACCCGGTCATCGTGATGATGCAGTTCGAGGACCTGGGCTTCTGCGAGAAAGGCGAAGGCTCGGCCTTCGTGCAGTCGCACACCATGACCTTCAACGGCAGCTTCCCGAACAACACGAGCGGCGGGCAACTCTCGGCCGGGCAAGCCGGCGCGGCGGGTGGCTTTCTCGGCATGGTCGAGGCGATCCGGCAGCTGACGAACCAGGCCGGCGCGCGCGCCGTGCCCAACGCCCAGATGGGCCTCGTCGCCGGCTTCGGAATGGTGACTTACGACCGCTGCCTCTGTACCGGCGCGGTCATCCTGGGGAGACCGGCATGACGATGCCCCTGATGCGCCCCCCGCGCAAGAACCCGGTGCTGCGCACCCGGCAGATGAACCTGCCGCCCGGCGCGCGCGGCCGCGTGGCGCTCGGTCTCACGGCTGCAGCCGCCGAAGGCCGCTTCGAGCTGCAGACCTGTGAGGACTGCGGCACGGTGCAGTACCCGCCGCGCGAGGTCTGCCACAAGTGCCTGTCGGCCGCGCTGCGCTGGCGCCAGCAGAGCGGCGAGGGCGAGCTGCTCGGCAGCACCACGCTGCACCACAGCAACGACCTGTTCTTCCGCGAGCGGCTGCCGTGGCGGTTGGGCCTGGTGCACCTGGATGCCGGCCCGACGCTCATGGTCCACCTGCATGGCGAAGTCGGCGACGCACCGCAGCGCGTGCGTGTCTGCGCCCGGCTCGACCGCGCCGGACAAGCCGTTCTCATTGGTTTTCCGAATGAAGGGAGTGCCCACATGGCCGACGACAAGATGCTGCGAGAAATGACCAGCGACCCCAAGTTCCGCAAGGCGCTGGTGACCGACGGCAAAACCGAGACCGGGCAGGCCATCGTGCGTGCGCTGGTGAAGGCCGGGGCCGACATCGTCTGGGTCGGCCACGCCGAGCCCTGGAAGAAGATGGGCGACGGGCTCGACGACATCTCGGCGCTGCCGCAGGTCACGCTGGTGCCGCTGGACCTGACCAACGGCCGCCAGGTGACCGAGCTCGCGGGCTCCATCGGCGGCAAGGTCGACATCGTGATCAACAACGCCGAAGTGCACCGCACCTTCGGTATCGGCGCGCGCCGCGGCACCGACGTGGCCAAGGCCGAGATGGACATCAACTACTTCGGCCTGTTGCGCTTGGCGCAGGAGTTCGGTCCCGCGCTCAAGGGCCGATCGGCCGACGGCGCGACCGGCGCGACGGCGTGGGTCAACCTGCTGTCGATCTACGCGCTCAGCAACTTCCCGCCGCACGGCACCTTCAGCGCCTCGAAGGCTGCTGCGCATTCGCTCGCGCAATGCCTGCGCGCTGAAATGCGGCCCGCAGGCATCCGCGTGATCAACGTGTTCCCCGGCCCCATCGACGATGAATGGAATCAGCACACGCCGCCGCCCAAGCTGGCGCCCACCGCGCTGGCCAACGCCATCGTGAAGGCGCTGCGCGACGGCGTGGAAGACGTGTACCCCGGCGACGTGGCGCAGGAGTGGCTGGAGCGCTGGCGCGACAACCCCAAGGTGCTCGAACGAGAGCTGGCCGCAGGCGGCTGAGATCAGGAGCCACACGATGACCACAAGCACAACCGAACTGATGCCCGCCGCCGAAATCCTCGGCAGCCTCGTGACCGCGATGGCCAGCGGCCGCATCCGCGTGATCGACCTCACGCAGACGCTCACGCCCGAGTTTCCGCAGATCGCGCTGCCGCCCGAGATGGGGCAGTGCTGGCCTTTTCGCATCGAGGAAGTGTCGAAGTACGACGAGCGCGGCCCGGGCTGGTACTGGAACAATTTTTCCTGCGGCGAGCACACCGGAACGCACTTCGATGCGCCGATCCACTGGATCTCGGGCCGCGACCTGCCGAACAACTCGGTCGACACGATCCCGGTGCAGCACTTCGTGGCGCCGGCCTGCGTGATCGACTGTTCGCCGCAGGTCAAGGACGACCCCGACTATCTGCTGACCCTGGAGGACATCGAGGCCTACGAGGCGGCGCACGGCCGCATCCCGAAGGGCGCGTGGGTGCTGATGCGCACCGACTGGTCCAAGCGCACCGACCCCGAGGCGTACCAGAACTTCGACGAAACGGGCCAGCACACGCCCGGCCCGAGCACCGAGGCCGTGCGCTTCCTGGTCGAGCAGCGCGACGTGCTGGGCTTCGGCTCCGAGGCCATCGGCACCGATGCCGGGCAGGGCTATCACCTGCGCCCGCCGTACCCGTGCCACTACTACATGCACGGCGCGGGGCGCTATGGGCTGCAGTGCCTGAGCAACCTCGACCTGCTGCCGCCGGCGGGTGCGGTGCTGATCTGCCCGCCGCTGAAGATCGAGAAGGGCAGCGGCAGTCCGCTGCGCGTGCTGGCATTGGTGGGAGCGTCGCTATGACTCGCTGTTCCCGCATTGGCTTTGGCTCCTTCTCCCGCTCGCGGGAGAAGGCGGGGGATGAGGGCTCTTCGCCTTGCGCGCACCCTCACCCCAACCCTCTCCCGCGCGCGGGAGAGGGAGCAAGACGCGGAGGCCGGGCATGAGCAGCGGAGCACCCAAGGTCGCTGCCGTCACGGGCGGCAGCGCCGGCATCGGCAAGGCCATCTGCGAAGACCTGCTGGCACAGGGCTACGAGGTGGTGTCGCTCGCGCGCCGCAAGGCCGAGATCGACCATCCGAAGCTGCACAGCCTCGAGGTCGACCTGAGCGACCGCGCCGCCACGGGCGCAGCGGTGCGCGAACTGGTCGAACGCTTTGCGCCGACCACCATCGTCCACAACGCCGGCGTCATCCGCGCCGCGCTGCTGCCCGACGTGAAGCTCGACGACCTCGATGCGCTGGTCGACCTGCACCTCGGCTGTGCGATCCAGCTCGTGCAAGCCGCACTGCCCGCGATGCGCGCACAGCGCTTCGGCCGCGTGGTGCTGCTGTCGTCGCGCGCCGCGCTGGGCCTGGCCACGCGCACCAGCTATTCGGCCACCAAGGCCGGCATGCTGGGCATGGCGCGCACCTGGGCACTGGAGCTTGCGGCCGACGGCATCACGGTGAACGTGGTGGCCCCAGGGCCTATTCGCACCGACATGTTCTACGACGTGGTCGAGGCCGGCAGCGAGAAGGAACGTGCGCTCGCTGCCTCGGTGCCCGTCAGACGCCTCGGCGAATCGGCCGACGTGGCACGCGCCGTGCGCTTCTTTGCCGATGCCGACAACAGCTTCGTCACCGGCCAGGTGCTGTACGTGTGCGGCGGTACCAGCGTCGGCAGCCTGGCACTTTGAAATGACCCCCAGTCTTCGCGCACTTCGTGTCGCTACGCCAACCCCCTTCCAGGGGGCAACACCAGCGGCCCGGCAAAGCCGGTTCCGCGGTGTTCCGCGAAGTGGCATCGCAGCCTCGTTTTCCTTTTCGTCGTCCCTTTGACAACCTCTGGAGCATCGCCATGAAAGTCCTGAACCGAATTCGCACGCTTGCGGCCATCGCCGCGGGCCTCGGTGCCCTGAGCGCCGCGGGCGCATGGGCCGCCGATCTCAAGGTCGGTTTCATCACCTCGATGTCGGGGCCGGTGTCGTCGCTCGGCATTCCCTACGACAAGGGCATGAAGGCCGCGCTGGCCTACAAGTCGGAAGTCGGCGGCCGCAAGGTGCAGGTGATCCAGCTCGACGATGCGTCCGACCCGTCCACGGCCGCGCGCAATGCGCGCAAGCTGATCGAGGAAGACAAGGTCGACGTCATCATCGGCACGGCCGGCGCACCCGGCTCGCTGGCCATTGCCGGCGTGGCGCGTGAGACGAAAACGCCGCTGATCTCCATCGCCAATGCCGACCTGGCCGGCGAAGACGGCGCCTGGATGGTGACGCTGCCGCAACCCGCACCGTTGATGATGGGCGCGATGGTCGAGAAGATGAAGCAGGCCGGCGTGAAGACGGTGGCCTACATCGGCTACTCCGACGCCTGGGGCGACCTGGTGTACGACGCGCTCATGAAGTCGGCGCCCACGGCCGGCATCAAGGTGGTGTCGAACGAGCGTTATGCGCGCAGCGATTCATCGGTGGCCGGGCAGGTGCTGAAGATCGTGGCGCTGCGGCCTGATGCGGTCATTACCGGCGCCTCGGGCACGCCCGGCGCGTTGCCCTACCTTGCGCTGACCGAGCGCGGCTACAAGGGAAAGATCTACGGCATGCACTCGCTGATCAACCCCGACTTCATCCGTGTCGGTGGTCCGTCGGTCGAAGGCCTGCTGGCGCCTACGGGCCCGGTCGTGGTGGCCGAGCAGTTGCCCGAAAGCAATCCGATGAAGAAGACCGCAATGGACTTCCGCGCCGCCTACCAGAAGGCCAACGGCGCGGCGCCGACCGACACCTTCTCGGCCTACAGCTTCGACGCCTGGCTGATCTACCTCGATGCAGCGCAGCGCGCGCTGGCGAGCAAGGCTGAGCCGGGCACGCCGCAGTTTCGCGTGGCGCTGCGCGATGCCATCGTGAGCACCAAGGAGCTGGTGGGTACGCACTCTGTCTACAACTTCAAGCCGACAGACCGATATGGGTCGGACGATCGCTCGCGCGTTGTCGTGAAGCTCGAAAAGGGGCAGTGGAAGTTGGTGCCTTGAGATGACGCGCTGTTTTCTCACTTCGATGCGCGGGGGGCATTGTTCGGGACGCGCTCACGCCGACGGGGTGCCTTGCTCCGCGAATGTCCCCCGGCCTGCGGCCTCCTCCTTTATTTCGCTGCGCAAGGCACCCCGCCGGCGTGATCGATCAGAGCACTTGTTGATCGGCCAGCACAAGAGCAGCGCTCGTTGTGCACAGGGCATCGGGTGCTCCCCGCAGCGAAATAAAGGAGGAGCCGAAGGCGGGGGACATTCGCGGAGGGGAGTACCCGGTGGCCTGTGCACGCCCCCCGAAAGCATGCGTCCTCAAAGCACCTCCGAAACAAGAGCACCCAGCATTGGAAACCTGAGATGAAGAACAAACTGACCCACATCCTCGGCGCCACCGCGCTCACTTTGGCAACCGTGCAAGCCACCGCAGCCGACCTGAAGATCGGCTTCATCAGTTCGCTCTCGGGCCCCGTGGCAGCACTCGGAATTCCTTACGAAAAGGGCATCCGCGCCGCCATTGCCGAGCACCCGGAAATTGCCGGCCGCAAGGTCCAGCTGATCGTGCTCGACGATGCTTCGGACCCTACGACTGCCGGACGCAACGCGCGCAAGCTCGTGACCGAGGACAAGGTCGACGTGCTCATCGGCACCTCGGGCGTGCCCGGCGCCATGGCCATCGCCGCGGTGGCCAAGGAACTCAACACCCCGCTGATCTCGCCCACGCCGGTGACCATCGCCGGCCCCGAGGGCGCGTGGACGGTGACGGTGTCGCAGCCATTCCCGCTCATGGTCGCGGGCGTGGTCGACCGCATGCAGAAGTCCGGCGTGAAGACGGTCGCCTTCATCGGCTTCTCGGACGCACTGGGCGACCTGGCCTACGACTCGCTCGTGAAGAGCGCCGATGCCGCCGGCATCAAGGTGGTGGCCAACGAGCGTTATGCGCGCAGCGATTCCTCGGTGGCCGGGCAGGTGCTGAAGATCGTCGCGGCTCGGCCCGACGCCGTGTTCGCGGGCAATTCCGGCACGCCCGGCGCATTGCCCTACATCGCACTGGCCGAGCGCGGCTACAAGGGAAAGATCTACGGCACGCACGGCCTCATCAACGCCGACTTCGTGCGCGTGGGCGGCGTCTCCGTCGAAGGCCTGCAGGTGCCCAGCGGCCCGGTGCTGGTGGCCGACCAGTTGCCCGACAGCAACCCGATCAAGAAGGTGTCGATGGGCTTTCGCAACGCCTACCAGAAAGTGAACGGCGCGGTGCCGACCGACGCCTTCTCGTCCTACACCTACGACGCCTACCTGCTGCTGGCCGATGCCGCCTCGCGCGCCAAGGGCGAGCCCGGCACGCCGCAATACCGCACCGCCCTGCGCGACGCCATCGTGAGCACCAAGGAGCTGGTGGGTACGCACGGCATCTACACCTTCAAGCCCGGCGATAGCTATGGCTCCGACCGGCGCGGCGTGGTGATCGTGCAGATGAACAAGGGGCAGTGGAAGCTGGTTCCCTGAAAAAAGACCCGGGCCCACGTCGATGACCAGTTACCGCCATCATCCCGAACGCGTCGCCGCCCTCGTGCAGCACGACCGCGTGCACCGCGACCTGTACCTGAGCGAGGAGATCTTCGCGCTCGAGCAGGAGCGCCTGTTCGCGAACACCTGGGTCTTCCTCGGCCATGCGAGCCAGGTGCCCGAGCCCGGCGACTTCGTGGCGCAGGACATCGCGGGCCGGCCGCTGCTGATGGTGCGGCAGCCCGACGGCGCGGTGCATGTGCTCTACAACCGCTGCGCCCACAAGGGCACGCAACTGGTGACGGACGAGAGCGGCAACACCGGCCGCTTCTTCCGCTGCCCGTATCACGCGTGGACCTACAAGCTCGACGGCGCGCCGCTCGGCGTACCGTTGAAGAACGGCTACGAGGGCACGCAGCTCAAGGCGTGCGAGTCGGGGCAGGGGCTGTCGGTGGTGAGGCACGTGAAGGTGTACCGCGACTTCGTGTTCGTGCGCCTCTCCGACACGGGGCCATCGTTCGAGGACTACTTCGGCGAGGTGCTGGGCGCCATCGACAACATGGTCGACCGCTCGCCCGAGGGCAAGCTCACCGTGGGCGGCGGCGTGCTGCGCAACATCGTCCATTGCAACTGGAAGATGTACCTCGAGAACATCAACGACACGGTGCACCCGATGTCCACGCACGAGTCGGCCACCAAGGCGGCCGAAGCGCTGTGGGAAGGCCATGCGCCCACCGACCCCAAGCCCATGGCGATGGAGCAGATCCTGCCCTTCGGCTCGGGCTACGAGTTCTTCGACAAGATGGGCGGGCGCGTGTTCGCCAATGGCCACAGCGTGCTGGGCGTGAACTTCAGCATCCACTCCAACTATGCGCAGCTGCCGGAGTACGAGGCAGCGATGCAGGCGGCGCACGGCATTGGGCGCGCCACCGAAATTCTGCAGCGATCGCCGCAGAACTCCGTTTTTTATCCGAGCCTGTCGGTCAAGGGCTCGCCGCAGGCCATCCGCGTGATCCGTCCGCTGGCCGCCGACCGCACGCTGATCGAGGCGTGGAGCTTCCGCGCGGCCGGCGCACCCGCGCTGCTGTTCGAGCGCGCCATGAGCTACAACCGGCTCGTGTTCTCACCGATGTCGGTGGTGGCACACGACGACGTGCACCTGTTCGAGAGCATCCAGCAGGGCCTGCGCGCGGGCGGCAACGAATGGGTGAGCCTGCACCGCAACTTCGATGCGGCCGAGCTCGCGCAGTCGACCATCACCACCAACGGCACCAACGAGCTGCTCATGCGCAATCAGTTCCGCGCCTGGGCGAAGTCGATGGCCGTGGAGGCCGCGCCATGACCGATCCGCGCGATTTCGCCGCCCACGAAGCGGCCCTGCTCGACGAGCGGCGCTTCGACGACTGGCTGGCGCTCTTTGCCGGCGACGGCCACTACTGGGTGCCGCTGCTCGGCGCTGCGCAGGCCGATCCGTTCTCGCACAACTCGCTGGCCTACGAAGATCGGCTGCTGCTGCAGCTGCGCGTGGAGCGCCTCAAGAACCCGCGCGCGCATTCGCAGCATCCGGCCAGCCACAGCCAGCACGTGCTGCAGCCCTCGCGCATCGAGCACGAGAACGCCGATGAAGTGCGCTTGCGCACGCCATTCCTGTACGTCGAAGCGCGAGGCGAATCCCAGATCCTGCTGAGCGGCACCGCGCGCCATCACCTCGTTCGCACGCCGGCCGGCTGGCGCATCCGCGAGAAACGCATCGACCTGCTCAACGCCACGCGTGCGTTGCCGGCCATCCAGTTGTTCATCTGAGTTACCTGTCCATTCCAACCATCCTCACCGGAGCTACGACATGAAGAGCCTGATGCAGACCTTGACGCGCGGTGCGCTCGCCGCGGCGCTGATTGCCTGTGGTGTTGGGAGCGCGCTGGCGGCCGACCTCAAGGTCGGTCTCAGCGTGTCGCTCTCAGGGCCGAATTCCTCGCTGGGCGTGCCTTATGCCAAGGGCATGCAGGCCGCGCTGGCGTACAAGCCGGAGGTGAACGGCCGCAAGGTCCAGCTCATCGTGCTGGACGACGGCTCCGACCCGACCACGGCCGGGCGCAACGCGCGCAAGCTGATCGAGGAGGACAAGGTCGACGTGCTCATGGGCACCTCGGGCGTGCCCGCCGCCATCGCGATGGCGCAGGTGGGCAAGGAAGCGAAGACGCCGATGATCGGCCTCACGCCCATCTTGCTCGACGCGAACGAGAACCCCTGGGTCATGACCGTGGCCCAGCCCACGCAATTGATGATCGATGCAGTCGTCGAGCGCATGAAGCGCAACAACGTGAAGACGGTGGGCTACATCGGCTTCTCCGATGCCTGGGGCGATCTGGTCTACAACGCACTGATGAAGGCCGCGCCCGAGGCCGGCATCAAGGTGCTGAGCAACGAGCGCTATGCGCGCGCCGACGCCTCGGTGACGGGGCAGGTGCTGAAGATCGTGGCGCTGCGGCCCGACGCGGTGATGACCGGCGGCGCCGGCACGCCGGGCGCACTGCCGTTCCTCGCATTGCAGGAGCGCGGCTTCAAGGGGGGCGTGTACGGCCAGCACGGCTTGATCAACCCCGACTTCGTGCGCGTGGTCGGCGCGGCCGGCCAGAACGCGCTGATGCCCACCGGCCCGGTGATCGTGGCCGAGCAACTGCCCGACAACTACCCGACCAAGAAGATCGCGACCGAGTTCCGCGCCGTGTTCCAGAAGGCGAACAACGCGCCGACTGGCGACGCCTACTCGGCCTATTCGTTCGACGGCTGGCTGGTGTTTGCGGACGCCGCATCGCGCGCCATGAAGAAGGCCGAGCCGGGCACGCCCGAGTTCCGTGTGGCGCTGCGCGACGCCATCTTCAGCACCAAGGAAGTGGTGGGCACGCACGGCGTCTACACCTTCAAGCCCGGCAGCCTCTACGGCGTGGACGAACGCGCCCGCGTGATCGTCAAGCTCGACAACGGCCAATGGAAGCTCGCACCTTGAACCGCTCGCCTTTGATTTTCCGGAGGGCCGCGCGATGACCTGGGACGTGGCGCTCATCCTCCTCACCGACGGCCTGGCCAACGGTGCCGTCTACCTGCTGGCCGGCCTGGGGCTGGTGTTGATCTTTTCCGTCACGCGCGTGGTGTTCGTGCCCTTCGGCGACATCGCGGCCTTTGCGGCGCTGTCGCTCGCGGCCTTCGAAACCGGCCGCGTCCCGCCGACCATCGGCATGGTCGCCGTGCTCGCTGCCCTGGCGCTGGCAACGGAAATCGGCAGCCTGTTACGGCGCGGCGAGGCCGCACGCATTCCCAAGGCGGTGCTGATGTGGGGCGTGCTGCCCGCGATTCCCTGCGTGCTCGCGTGGCTCGCGGCACGGCCCGGTGTGCCGGTCGCGGTGCACATCGCGGTGGCCGTGCTGCTGGTGGTGCCCATCGCACCGCTGCTGGCGCGCGTGGTGTTCCAGCCCATCGCCGACGCCTCGGTGCTGGTGCTGCTGATCGTGTCGCTGGCGCTGCACTTCCTGCTGTCGGGCCTGGGCCTGCTGTTCTTCGGACCTGAAGGCTCGCGCACCACGCCGCTCACCAGCGCAATGTTCACGCTGGGCGACGGCTTCACCGTCAGCGGCCAGGTGGTGCTGATGGTGGGCGCGGCCATCGTGCTGAGCGGGCTGTTCTTCCTGGTGTTCGAACGCACGGTGGCCGGCAAGGCGCTGCGCGCCACGGCGGTCAACCGCGTGGGCGCGCGGCTGGTCGGCATCCGGCCGGTGCGCACCGCACTGCTGGCCTACGGGTGCGCCTCGCTGCTGGCGGGGCTGATCGGCGTGCTGATCGCACCGGTGACGACCATGTACTACGACTCGGGTTTCATCATCGGCCTGAAGGCCTTCGTGGCCGCGATCATCGGCGGGCTCGTGAGCTACCCGATGACTGCGGTGGGCGCACTCGCAGTCGGCGTGGTGGAAAGCTTCGCCTCGTTCTGGAGCGGTGCGCTGAAGGACGTGATCGTGTTCAGCCTGCTGATCCCCGTGCTCATGCTGCGCTCCTTCATGGCCACGCATGCCGAAGAGGAAGAAGACGAGGTGGACCAATGAGCGCCAACCGCAAACGCATGACGTGGATCGCCGCGGTGGTGGTCGTGCTGGCCCTGGTGCCGGTGGTGGCGGGGAGCTTCACGGTCTCGCTGCTCAACGACATCGGCATCGGCGCGCTGGTGGCGCTGGGCCTCGTGCTGCTCACCGGCGTGGGCGGCGCGACCTCGTTCGGGCAGGCGGCCTTCGTGGGCATCGCGGCCTACGCCACGGCGTGGCTCACGACCACGCAGGGCATGTCGCCGTGGATCGGACTGCTGTTCGCGCTGCTGCTCACCGGCCTCTCGGCGCTGGCCATCGGCATGCTCACGCTGCGCCTTGGCGGGCACTTCCTGCCGCTCAGCACGATCGCCTGGGGACTGTCGATCGCAATGCTGTTCGGCAATGTCGATGCGCTTGGGCGGCACACGGGGCTGTCGAACATTCCACCGCTGCAGGTCGCGGGCTGGTCGCTGGCCGATCCGCGTTCGATGTACTACCTGATCTGGGTGGTGGTCGGGCTGGCCTGCCTGTTCAGCCACAACCTGCTGCAGTCACGGCCGGGGCGCGCGATTCGCGGGCTTCGCGGCGGTGCCACGCTGCTGGCGAGCGTGGGGGCGGATGCCTACCGTGTGCGGCTGTCGCTGTTCGTCACGGCAGCGCTGTTCGCGGGACTGGCGGGCTGGCTCTACGCGCACATGAACCGCTTCGTGAGCCCGTCGCCCTTCGACGTGCGCGCGAGCATCGAGTACCTGCTGATGGCTGTGGCCGGCGGGCTCGGCCAGCTGGCGGGCGCACTGGTGGGCGCCGCGCTGGTGCTGGTGCTGAAGAACGGGCTGCAGGACGTGCTGCCGATGCTCACACAGCGCGCCGGCCAGCTCGAGGCCGTGGCTTTCGCCGCGCTCTTCATTCTGTTGCTGCACTTCGCGCGCGGCGGCGTGATGGGCCTGCTGCGCCGCTGGACGCACCGGCGCGGCGGCTCGCAGGAGCCTTCGCGCCACGAGGCCCCGCCGGTCGATCCGTTGCCTCACCGCATGCTGCCCGAGCGTGGCTCGCAGGTGCTGTCGGTGAACGGCGCGGTCAAGCGCTTCGGCGGGCTGGTGGCCGTCAACGATGTGAGCTTCGACGTGAAGGCCGGCGAGATCGTCGGGCTGATCGGGCCCAACGGCGCGGGCAAGTCGACCATGTTCAACCTGCTGACCTGCACGCTGCCGATGAGCGCGGGCCAGGTGCGCTTCCTGGCGCACGACATCGCCGGCAAGCCGCAGCGCGAGGTGGCGCGGCTGGGGCTGGCGCGCACCTTCCAGCACGTGAAGCTGCGCCCGCACATGAGCCTGCTCGACAACGTGGCGCTGGGCGCGCATTCGCGCACCCGCTCGGGCATCCTGAAGGCGGGGCTGCGGCTCGACCGCATGGAGGAAAGCCAGATCCTGCAGGAGGCGCAGCGGCAGCTCGACCGCATCGGCCTGGGCGACCGCGCGCACGAGCTCGCGGGCAGCCTGCCGCTGGGCACGCAGCGCATTCTGGAAATCGCGCGCGCGCTGGCCGCCGACCCGGTGCTGCTGGTGCTCGACGAGCCCGCCGCCGGCCTGCGCCGCAAGGAAAAGATGGCGCTCGGCGACCTGCTGCGCAAGCTGCGCGAGGAGGGCGTGACCATCCTCATCGTCGAACACGACATGGACTTCGTGATGAAACTGGTGGACCGGCTGGTGGTGATGAACTTCGGCTCCAAGCTCGTGGAGGGTGTGCCGTCGGCGGTGCGCGCGGACGAGCGCGTGCAGGCGGCGTATCTGGGGAGCGTTGTATGACCGCGATGCTGGAAATTGGCGACCTGCATGTGTCCTACGGGCAGGTGGAGGCTGTGCGCGGCGTGTCGCTCGACCTGCAGCCGGGGCAGATCATTTCGGTGATCGGTCCCAATGGCGCAGGCAAGACCACGCTGCTGGCGGCCGCGATGGGCCTGCTGCCTTGCAAGGGCACGCTGCGCTTCGAGGGCGAAGACCTGCAGGGGCTCGACGTGGAAGCGCGCGTGGAGCGCGGCCTGTGCCTCGTGCCCGAGAAGCGCGAGCTGTTCGGCGAACTCACCGTGCTCGACAACCTTCAGCTCGGCGCTTATGCCAAGCGGCTGCGCGGCGATGCGATGAAGAAGCGGCTGCAGTCGGTGTACGACCGCTTTCCGCGGTTGGCCGAACGGCGTTCGCAGCGCGCCGACACGCTCTCGGGCGGCGAGCGGCAGATGCTGGCGGTGGGGCGCGCGCTGATGTCGGCGCCGCGTCTGCTGATGCTCGATGAGCCGAGCCTCGGCCTCGCGCCGCTGATCGTGCGCGACATCCTCACCATCGTGCGCAAGCTGCGCGAAGACGGTGTCTCGATCCTGCTGGTCGAGCAGAACGCGCGTGCGGCGCTCGAAAGCTCGGACGAAGGCTATGTTCTGGAGACCGGCGAGATCGCGCTGTCGGGTGCCTCGGCCGAGCTGGCGAGCGATCCGCGCGTGCAGGCGACCTATCTCGGCGGGGGCACGCACGATGACGAGTGACCCGCGGGCTGTGCCGCCCGTGCAGCGCACGTTGCCGGCGATGCTGCAGCGGCAGGCCGGGCCGTTCGGCTCGCGTCCGTTGCTTCGGATCGGTGGCGACGAGTGGACGCATCGCGACGCTGCGCAGGCTGCAGCCGTTCGCGCCGGTGCGCTGGCCGCGGCCGGCGTGGTGCGTGGCGACCGCGTTGCCGTGATGTGTGGCAACCGCATCGAGTTTCTCGAAAGCTTCCTCGGCGCGGGTTGGCTGGGCGCATCGATGGTGCCGGTCAACACCGCGTCGATGGGGCCGCAGATCGAGTACTTCCTCGCGAACAGCGAGGCGAAGCTGCTGGTGATCGAGGCGGGCTTTCTTGAGCGGCTCGCGACGGCGGATCTGGCGCACACCGCGTTGCGCGAGGTCTGGGTGGTGGGCGAGGCGGAGTCCTCCGGCTGGCAGGCGCCCCAGGGCGTGCGCGTAACGGCTTACCCCGAGAGCGGAGAGGCGCTGATGCCTGCGGCGGTGCAACCCGGCGACCCGCTCGCGATTCTGTACACCTCCGGTACGACGGGGCCAGCCAAGGGCGTCGTCTGTCCGCATGCGCAGTATTTCTGGTGGGGCGTGAACAGTGCGGAGGTGCTCGATGTCGGCGCCGACGACGTGCTGTGCACCACACTGCCGCTCTTTCACATCAATGCGCTCAATACCTTCGCGCAGGCCGCATTGACGGGCGCAGAGGCGGTGTTCGCGCCGCGCTTCTCGGCCTCGGGCTTCTGGCCGGCGATGCGCGCGAGCGGGGCGACGGTGGTCTATCTGCTGGGCGCGATGGTGCCGATCCTGCTCGCGCAGCCCGAAGGGCCCGGCGAGCGCGATCACCGGGTGCGCATCGGCCTCGGTCCGGGCGTGCCGTCCGCCGCGTGTGCGGCGTTCAAGGCGCGCACCGGCGTGCAACTGCTCGAAGGCTACGGCTCGACCGAGACCAATTTCGCCATCGCCACCGCGCCGAATTCGCCGCGCGGCGGTGTCATGGGCTGGCTGCGCCCAGGCTTCCAGGCGCGCGTGGCCGATGAAGACGACGCGGCCCTGCCGCCCGGCGACGCCGGCGAACTGCTGCTGCGCGCGGACGAGCCCCATGCCTTCGCAAGCGGCTACTTCAACATGCCGGAGAAGACGGTCGAGGCCTGGCGCAATCTCTGGTTCCACACCGGCGACCGCGTGGTGCAGGACGCCGACGGTGCGTTCCGCTTCGTCGACCGCATCAAGGACGCGATTCGTCGGCGCGGCGAGAACATCTCGTCGTTCGAGGTCGAGCAGGTGCTGCTGAGCCATCCGGGCGTGGCTTCGTGCGCGGTGTACCCGGTGCAATCCGAACTGGCCGAGGACGAGGTGATGGCCGCGCTGGTGGCGCGCGACGGCGTGCCGATCGACCCGGCCGAACTCGTGCGCTTCTGTGAAAGCCGGCTGCCTTACTTCGCCGTGCCGCGCTACATCGACGTGCTGGCCGACCTGCCGCGCACCGAGAACGGCAAGGTGCAGAAGTTCAAGCTGCGCGAGCGCGGCGTGAGTCCGCAGACCTGGGACGGCCGGCCTGTGAGGGCCTGAGGCTCCCGGCAGACACAACGCGCTCCTTCTTTCCGGCTGTTTCATGCGCTGACAGCTTCGTCGGTACACTTCGCTAAAATGATTCAGAACTAAAACATTCAGGTATGCAATCAAATTCACTGACCGGCCGCCATGCACTCGTCACGGGCGCGGCGCGCGGCATCGGCGCCGAGATCGCGCGCACCCTGGCCGACGAAGGCGCCGTTCTGACACTGCTGGGGCGTGACCGCGAAGCGCTGAAGCGTGTGGCCGATTCGCTCGCGGGCAGCGGTCACGGCGTGGCCGCTGCCGATGTGGCGAATCCGCAGGCGGTGCAGGCGGCCTTCGCGGAGGCCCGAGCGGCGCGCGGCCCTGTCGCCGTGCTCGTCAACAATGCGGGTGCCGCTGAGAGCGCGCCCTTCCTCAAGACCTCGTTCGAGCTCTGGCAGCGCATGTTGTCGGTGAACCTCACCGGCAGCTTCCTGTGCGCACAGGCTGCGCTGCCCGACATGCTCGATGCCGGCTGGGGCCGCATCGTCAACATCGCCAGCACGGCGGGACAGAAGGGCTACGCCTACGTGGCGGCCTACACCGCGGCTAAGCATGGCGTGGTCGGGCTCACGCGTTCGCTGGCACTCGAAGTGGCGCGCAAGGGCATCACGGTGAATGCCGTGTGCCCGGGCTACACCGACACCGACATCCTGCGCAACAGCGTCGCCAACGTGGTCGGCAAGACCGGGCGCAGCGAGGCCGACGCGCTGGCCGAATTCTCCAGCGTCAATCCGCAGCGGCGCATCGTGCAGCCGGCCGAAGTCGCCGATGCGGTGCGCTGGCTGTGCGGCGCGGGCGCTGCGTCGGTCACCGGCCAGTCGATCTCGGTTTCAGGGGGAGAGGTGACATGACGCGCGACAACGATGCCTCGCACGCCGTCCTGAGCGATGCGGAAGAACTGGGCCACGAAGCCCGCGCGGGCCACGAGGACCACGCGATGCTCAAGCTCTGGCTGCGCATGCTGGCCAGCACCACGCAGATCGAGGCCGAGATCCGGCGCCGGCTGCGCGAGCGCTTCGGCATTTCGCTCGCGCGCTTCGACTACATGGCGCAGCTCCATCGCTACAAGGACGGGCTCAAGATGCGCGTGCTCTCGCGCTACCTGATGGTGACCGGCGGCAACGTCACAGGCCTGACCGACGAGCTCGAGCGCGAAGGCATGGTGGCGCGCGCGCCCAGCCCCGACGACCGCCGCGCATGGATCGTGAGCCTCACGCCGACAGGGCGCCGCACCTTCGAGACGATGGCGAGCGAGCACGAACAATGGATCCTCGAGATGTTCTCGGGGCTCGACATGAAGACCGTCAAGCAGATGCACACCCAACTGGGCCTGCTGCGTGTGCACGTGATGCGCGGCGAGCCGCCGGCCGAGGAGGGCTGAGCATGAGCGTGGGCACCCCTGTCGATCTCCCGGCCCAGGGCAGCGAGTTCCGCCGCGCGCGGCTGATCCGCTTCTCGGACTGCGACCCGGCGGGCATTGTTTTCTACCCGCAGTACTTCGTGATGCTCAACGGGCTCGTCGAAGACTGGGTCAACGAAGGCCTGGGGCTCAGCTACCACGGGCTGGTGGCCGTGCGGCGCATCGGCCTGCCCACCGTGAAGCTCGAAGCCGACTTCCGCGCGGTGAGCCGCATGGGCGACCAGGTCGCGCTCGGCCTCACCGTGCAGCGGCTGGGGTCGCGCTCGATGACGCTGCTTGTGCGCTGCTTCGATCCGGCGACCGGCGAACTGCGCATGCAGATGCAGCAGGTGCTCGTGACCACGTCGCTCGAAACCCATCGCGCCGTCGCCATTCCGGACGACATGCGCGCAGCTATCCTGCGCAACGCGCCCGAGCTGGGCTGAGCATCCTAGGGGGTGGGCTCGCTGCCCGCCGCGTCCTGCGCGCGCTTCTTCAGCCAGCCGCCGAGCTCCTTCTTTCCCTTGGCATTGGCGGTGCGCCATGCGTTGCGCGCGGCCGCAATGAAGCGCTCTTCCGCTGCATCGGGTACTTCGCTGGGGCGGTCTTCTTCGTCGAGCCAGCCGGGCTCGACGTTGCAATGCCGTTCGATCTGCCGTGCCAGGTTGTCGCCGATGGGCCGCGAGCTCTTGATCTGGCTCCACATGCTCGGAGAGATTTCGAGCTTCTTCGCGAACGCCTGGTCCAGCCCCTTGGCTGGCAGGCCCGCGGCGACGGCCTCTTCGAGAAAGCGGCGGTGCAACGCAAGGGCATTGCGGCGGCGCGCGACGGTGATATTGGGCACTGTTCAAAAACAACAACAAGACAAGAAAAGATTGTCCCGGTTGTTGACGCCGTCGTAAACACTATTTACAGTTGCCTTCATTCGCGGCCCAGGCCGTCCCTTTTTTCCAACCCCTTACAGCCGACAGCGGCAATTTTTGACTCAGGAACCATCGTGAACACCGCCTTGAACCTCACCAGCATTCGACCCGCCTCGGGCCGATCGCTCGTGCGCGTCTGGTCGTGCGGTGGTTTCGACAGCATGCCGTCGCTCCGACCGAATCAGCACCAGAGCCACGTGTATTCCACGAAAGCCGCAGCCAGCCTGCGCGTTGGAAAAGTCGAGGATCAGGTGCTACCGGGTGGAGGTTGCGCATAGGCGCACACCTCCCAAGCTCTCTCATGCAGAGGCCCGGAAACCGCAAGGTTCCGGGCCTTTTTTTTGTCTGTCGTGCTTGTTTGCCATTTCGGGTGTGCCTTCACCACACCGCCAGAGCCCACCGCGTAGACGGTCTGGCGGGATGTGCAGGAACCGATCACTCCTGTGCAGCGACGTCGTACGGGACAGCGCCCAGCGCGCTGTCCGTCGCGTGAGGACACAACCGAAATGGAAAGCGGGCCACCGTTTTTCGAACCACACCGAACCCGAGCGGGACCGGGCCATGCAGATGGCCCTCCCGCGGAAACCGGCCGCAAAGATTGGGCGGCGCCGGAACCCGTAACCGGACACTTTTTGTTTTCGACCCGCGTTAGCTCAATGGATCAGAGCACTTGCCTACGAAGCAAGGGGTTGCACGTTCGAGTCGTGCACGTGGGGCCATTTTTGTTTGTTCGAGCTGTCACGCCAACCAAGGAGCCACCATGCGCAAGCGCAACACCCCGATCCGGATGATCACCGTGCGTCCGGCACAGCCACGCAGCCGCATGGTGATGGCCCTGGCCCGCAGGTTCGGCATTGCTGTCGATGCGCGTCGCACAGGCGAATGCGCGGCGGACTCCCTGGGGCGCGAGCCGCTGCCGGAGGGGCTCGACCCCGACCAGCGCGTTCGCGCAGTCGGCGAATGGTAGGCCGGCCGCCTGTTCCTTGTTTTTCATGGTGCGCGTAGCTCAATGGCAGAGCCGCGGGTTGTGGTCCCGCTGACGACGGTTCGATCCCGTTCGTGCACCCCACTTCGTTTCATTCGACCTCATCACAACCATCGCCGCAAAAGGAGGCGAGACATGCATCCTCACGTCCTGCAACTCGATATTCAGGGCACGCCGCAAGCCTGGATTTCGCTGGAGCAGGCGGTGTTGCACTACGCGACCGGCTCGGTCGCATGGGAAGACGGCGGCCTGCCGCTCGCCACGCTGCGTGGTGGCTTCAACGTGGCGCGCGGCATGCAGTCGCGCATCGACGTGGCGCCGATCGTTGCACTGCGCGGTGCGTCGAAGATCAACCTCTTCGACGTGATTCCGAGCGTCACCAAGAGCAAACTGCTGCGCCGCGACCGCCACACCTGCGCCTACTGCGGCGAGGTGTTCCACGAGCGCGAACTGCAGTGCGAACACGTGCTGCCCGAATCCCGCGGAGGTCCGTGGACCTGGACCAACCTCGTGAGCGCATGCGGGGTCTGCAACAACCGCAAGGCAGCACGCACGCCGGAGGAGGCGGGCATGCCGCTGGTCTATCTGCCCTATGTGCCGAGCCGCTACGAGAACTTCCTGCTCGAAGGACGCAACATCCGCGCGGATGTGCACGAGTGGCTGGCGAAGCGGCTGCCCAAGGGCTCGCGGCTTCAGTGAGGGCAGGGCCGTGACCCTGGTCTTCGTCCATGAAAAAAGCCCGCTGCCTGTCTCCCAGGCGGCGGGCTTTTGTAACTGTGAGGCGCCGGTGTTCAGCGTCCGAAGAAGCGGTAGGCGATCAGGCCGGCGGCCGCCAAGCCACTCGCGATGGCGAGGATCACCTTGGTGGCACGACCCGAACCGCGTTTCGAGCGGGGCCAGTGGTCCGGCCCGATCAGGTCGATGGGGACGGTGGGTTTGCCTATGTCGGACGCCTTTTCCATGGGAGGAAATATAGCTCACGCGTGAAGGCGCGGTCCGGGGCCTGGTCGCATCCTGTGGCCTCTGAGCATCGTTCTCGACCTTGGCTGCGGCTGGACAAAAAAATACCCGCCTGAGCGGGTTGAACGAGCTTTATGGCTTCGAAGTTGATTTCCCTGTGTCATTGTTGTTGTGCTGCGTGACAGCCAGTACAAGATGCCATGCCGGATGGGGACCTTTTGCAGGTTGGGTCCAGAGCAGCTTGTAAGTGGCGCACAAATCGTGAAATATTCCCGCATGAGAAGGGAAATCATCCTCGAAGGTTTGACGTGTGCACTTGAGGGCTGGGTTCGCAGTGCTTCTGCAACGCAGCTCTGGCAGTGCATCAATCGGGTGGCCAGCGAGCCAAAAAAAGCCTCCTCGCGTGGACCGTGAGGAGGCTTTGACAAAAAAATAGCGCGAAGAACGCGCTATTTTCGGTGTTGGTGGTGGGCCCTGAGTGACTCGAACACTCGACCTACGGATTAAGAGTCCGCTGCTCTACCAACTGAGCTAAGAGCCCTTGCGTTGAAAACCTTTGGCGTTTTCTGGCAAGACCACGAGTATATCCCAGAATTTCTGCATGGCCAAAATTTTTGTGGCCGCAGCGTTAGGATTCACCACGCCCGAGAGGGCAGGGCCCTTCAACCAGGAGAATTTCGATGAGCGATGCGAACACCACGCCCCATGTCTTGATCACCGGCGCCGCTGGCGCACTGGGCCGCGCCGTGGCTCGGCATTTCATCGACCAGGGCGCGCGCCTGGCGCTGGTCGATCACCATGCGGGCCGTCTTGCGGAAGTCTTTCCGGGCCTGGACAACTCGCAGCATCTCCTGCTGGCGGGTGACGTGACTTCCACCTCCGAGATGGCCGCCCTCGCGGAGCAGGCGCTCAAGTCCTTCGGCCGCATCGACACGCTGGTCCACATCGCAGGCGGATTCGAAATGGGCGAAGCGACGCATGCGCTCACGCGCGCGAGCTGGGACCGGATGATGAATCTCAACGCATGGTCGTTCGTCGCCGTGACGCAGGCGGTGCTGCCCTCGATGATCGCGCGCCGCTCCGGCAGCGTCATCGCCGTGACGGCGAAGGTTGCGGCACGCGGCGTGCCGGCCATGGCCGCGTACATCGCTTCGAAGAGTGCGCTGCAGCGCCTGGTGGAAGCCATGGCAGCCGAGGCGTCGCCTCATGGCGTCAATATCAACAGCGTGGCTCCGAGCGTGCTCGACACGCCAGCCAACCGGCAGGCGATGCCCGATGCGAACCCGGCCGACTGGGTGTCCACCTCGGTCGCGGCGCAGACCATTGGCTTCCTCGCGTCGCCGGCGGCCTCGGCGCTGCATGGACAGCATCTGACACTCGATACCTGAGCTTGAAAAAAGAAAAGGCCCTGGCAGATGCCAAGGCCTTTTCTGTGTCGGTTGGTGGAGAGGAGGAGGATCGAACTCCCGACCTCCGCATTGCGAACGCGGCGCTCTCCCAGCTGAGCTACCCCCCCAACACAGGTCGAATTTTAACCAAAACTCCGTCTCGGCGCACGCTGGCGTGCCAAGATGCGCGCCTCGCAAAACACGGAGAAAAAGCGCATGGCCTCGTTCGATCCCGCCTGGCTGGAGGGCATGTACAACAACCTCGCACGGGTCAAGGACCACCCCGCCTACTTCGAGCGCTGGGCACGTGAATCCGCCGCAGTGCGCGAGGCCTTGCCCGCGCGGATCGACGTGCCATATGGCCAGGGCGTGAACGAAACGCTCGACATCTTCCCGGCACCCGTGCCCGACGCCCCCGTGCTGGTTTTCATCCACGGCGGCTACTGGCGCGCCATGGACAAGAAAGACCATTCATTCATCGCGCCCGCGTTCAATGACCGCGGCATCTGCGTGGTCCAGCCGAACTACGCGTTGTGTCCCGGCACGCCGCAGCGGCCCGTCACGGTGCCCGGCATCCTGCTGCAGATGGTGCGCGCGCTCGAGTGGACATGGCGCCACATCGCGGCCCACGGCGGCAATCCGTCGCGGATCACCGTCGCTGGCCATTCGGCTGGTGGGCACATGGCGGCGGCGCTGTTGGCCTGCGACTGGAAAACGGTCGCCTCCGACCTGCCTGCGCAGCTCGTGCGCAATGCGCTGTCGATCTCGGGCCTCTATGACCTTCGCCCGCTGCAGCGCACGCCGTTCCTCGAAAACACACTGAAGCTGACCGACGCGGACGCCCTGCGCGCCAGCCCCGCCCTGTGGCCAGCACCAAAACGTGGGCAGCTCTACGCAGTTGCAGGCGGCGAGGAGAGCGAGGAGTTCATCCGCCACAACGAGATGATCCGCGAGGCGTGGGGGCGCAACACCGTGCCGGTGTGCGAGGTGCTTCCAGGGCTCGACCATTTCGGCGTGGTCGATGCGCTCGCCGATCCGGCCCACACGCTGCACCGGCACGCGGTGCAGTTGCTCGAGGCCTGACCGGCAATGCCCGGGCTTACATCAACAGATGTTCGCCCGCGTTGTCTCCGCCCAGGGTGACGTAGTTGACCTTGCGGATGTCCAGCAGCGTGCGCCCGCCCGCGTAGCTGATCGAGCTCTGCACGTCCTGCTCCATCTCGACCAGCGTGTCGGCCAGCTTGCCCTTGATGGGTTCGAGGATGCGCTTGCCCTCGACGTGCTTGTACTCGCCCTTGTTGAAGTCGCTGGCGGAGCCGTAGTACTCCTTGAACAGCGCGCCATCGACCTCGACCGTCTTGCCGGGCGACTCCTCGTGCCCCGCGAACAGCGAGCCGATCATGACCATCGACGCGCCGAAGCGCACGCTCTTGGCGATGTCGCCATGGTCGCGGATACCGCCGTCCGCAATGATCGGCTTGGTCGCCACGCGCGCGCACCACTTGAGCGCCGACAGCTGCCAGCCGCCCGTGCCGAAGCCGGTCTTGAGCTTGGTGATGCAGACCTTGCCCGGGCCGATGCCGACCTTGGTCGCGTCCGCGCCCCAGTTCTCGAGGTCGATCACGGCCTCTGGCGTGCCGACGTTGCCGGCAATCACGAAGGCCTTCGGCAGCTTTTGCTTGAGGTAGCCGATCATGTTCTTCACGCTGTCGGCGTGGCCGTGCGCGATGTCGATCGTGACGTACTCGGGCACCAGGCCCTGCGCCACCATCTGGTCGACGGTGCCGTAGTCGGCCTTCTTCACGCCCAGCGAGATCGATGCGAACACGCCCTTGCCCTGCATGTCCTTGACGAACTTGACGTTGTCGAGGTCGAAGCGGTGCATCACGTAGAAGTAGCCGTTCTGCGCCAGCCACAGGCAGATCGATTCGTCGACCACCGTCTTCATATTGGCGGGCACCACCGGCAGGCGGAAGCTGCGCTCGCCCAGCGTCACGCTGGTGTCGCACTCGGAGCGGCTCTCCACGCGGCACTTGCGCGGGAGGAGAAGAATGTTGTCGTAGTCGAAAATCTGCATGACCAGGCTCCTGAAAGGAATCGTTGAAAGAAACGAATGAGCGCTTGGTCCGGCCGGCTTTCGCGGTGCGTATCGCAAAGAAAACGCCCACAAAAAACCGGGCGCAAGAATCTTGGGCCCGGTGATTGATTTTACGCCGCCTCGCAAAGGCAGGTCTTCCGATTCTTCATATAACCCGCATACGCAGTGGTTTCTACAATCGGAGGATGTTGTTTCACGATCCTGCGGCTGACGCCCACCCTCCAGCGCTGCCGCTGCTCCAGAACCTGAACGCGGAGCAACTCGCCGCGGTCACGCTGCCCGAGGGCAACGCGCTGATCCTGGCCGGCGCCGGCTCCGGCAAGACGCGCGTGCTCACCACCCGCATCGCCTGGCTGCTGCAGACGGGGCAGGTCTCCGCCGGCGGCATCCTCGCCGTGACCTTCACCAACAAGGCCGCCAAGGAAATGATGACGCGCCTGACGGCGATGCTGCCCGTCAATGTGCGCGGCATGTGGATCGGCACTTTCCACGGCCTGTGCAACCGCCTGCTGCGCGCGCACTGGAAGCTGGCCAACCTGCCATCGACTTTCCAGATCCTCGACACGCAGGACCAGCTCTCGGCCATCAAGCGCCTGATGAAGCAGTTCAATGTCGACGACGAGCGCTTCCCGGCCAAGCAGACGCAATGGTTCATCGCCGGCGCCAAGGAAGACGGCCTGCGCCCCGACGCTGTCGAAGTCCGCAACGACGACGACCGCAAGAAGGTCGAGCTCTATCGCCTCTATGAAGAGCAATGCCAGCGCGAAGGCGTGGTCGACTTCGGCGAGCTCATGCTGCGCAGCTACGAGCTGCTGCGCGACAACGACCCGGTGCGCGAGCACTACCAGCGGCGCTTCCGCCACATCCTGATCGACGAGTTCCAGGACACCAACCGCCTGCAGTACGCGTGGATCAAGATGCTCGCGGGCAACACCGCCGCGGGCCAGTTCGAGCCGGGCCGCAACAGCGTGATCGCCGTGGGCGACGACGACCAGAGCATCTACGCTTTTCGCGGTGCGCGCGTGGGCAACATGACCGACTTCGTGCGCGAGTTCAACGTCACGCATCAGATCAAGCTGGAGCAGAACTACCGCAGCTACAGCAACATCCTCGACTCGGCCAACGAACTCATCAGCCACAACAAGAAGCGCCTCGGCAAGAACCTGCGCACGGACCAGGGTCCGGGCGAGCCGGTGCGCGTGTACGAATCGCCCACAGACCTTGCCGAGGCCCAATGGATGGTCGAGGAAATGCGCCAGCTCGTGCGCGATGGCTTCGATCGAAAAGAGATGGCCGTGCTCTACCGCAGCAATGCGCAGAGCCGGGTGATCGAAACGGCGCTCTTCAATGCATCGGTGCCTTACCGCGTGTACGGCGGCCTGCGCTTCTTCGAGCGCGCCGAAATCAAGCATGCGCTGGCCTACCTGCGCCTGCTCGAGAACAAGGACGACGACACCAGCTTCCTGCGCGTCGTCAACTTTCCGCCGCGCGGCATCGGCGCGCGCACGCTCGAAACCCTGCAGGATGCGGCGCGCGCGGCCGGCCGTTCGCTGCACGATGCAGTGAGCGTGGTAGGCGGCAAGGCCGGCGCGAACCTCACGGGCTTCGTCGCCAAGATCGACGTATTGCGCGAGCAGACCCAGGGCGTGAGCCTGCGCGAGATCATCGAGCTGGTGCTCGACCACAGCGGCCTCGTCGAGCACTACAAGGCCGACCGCGAAGGCGCCGACCGCATCGAGAATCTGGAAGAACTCGTGAACGCGGCCGAGAGCTTCGTCACGCAGGAGGGCTTCGGTCGCGACGCCGTGGCGCTGCCGGTCGACGAGCTGCGCCAGTCGCCCGCGAGCCAGGGCATCGACCTGACCCGCCCGGTGGTCGATGAGCCGCTCGCGCCCGACGCCGAGACCGGCGAAACCCTGAGCCCGCTGGCCGCTTTCCTTACGCACGCCGCGCTCGAATCAGGCGACAACCAGGCGCAGGCCGGGCAGGACGCGGTGCAGCTCATGACCGTGCATGCCGCCAAGGGCCTGGAGTTCGACTGCGTGTTCATCACCGGCATGGAAGAGGGCCTGTTCCCGCACGAGAACTCGATGAGCGACTTCGAGAGCCTCGAGGAAGAGCGCCGCCTGATGTACGTGGCGATCACGCGTGCCCGCAAGCGCCTGTATCTGAGCCATTCGCAGACGCGCATGCTGCACGGCCAGACCCGCTACAACGTCAAGAGCCGCTTCTTCGATGAGCTGCCCGAGGGCGCGCTCAAGTGGCTCACGCCCAAGAACCAGGGCTTCACGCCGTCGGCCTTCGGCTATGGCGGCGGCTACGCGAGCACGCGCGGCGGTGGTGGCGGCTACGGCGGTGGTTATGGCGGCGGCAGCAACAGCCGCGACAAGGAAACTTTCGCCAGCCCACCCGTGCCGCCACAGAAGACCGCGCCGTCGCACGGCCTGCGTTCAGGTATGCAGGTGTTCCACAACAAGTTCGGCGAAGGCACGGTGACCGCGCTCGAAGGCACGGGCGACGATGCGCGTGCGCAGGTCAAGTTCGCGCGGCATGGCGTGAAGTGGCTGGCGCTGTCGGTGGCCAAGCTCACGCCGATCTGAGCCGGCCGCCACGGGTGCAGCGGCCGCTTGCGGCGCTCAGTCGGGCTTGAAGGTGTCGCGGAAGGTGAACCAGTTCGACGCCTGCGCCATGGCGGCGAGCGCCAGCAGCGTGCCGACCATCAGCACGTTGCCGACGGCCATTGCGCCGGCATCCGAGCCCAGGGAGCCCACCCCGATCACGACGGTGGCGATCAGCGCTACACAGGCAAGGCTGATCAGGACCACGCCGCACCACACGAGCCAGAACAGCGCGTAGGCGCTGAAATTCCGGAACATCGCCACCAGGCTGAAGAAGATGCTCTTCACCGGCTCCACCTTGTGCCAGTGAACGAGCGCGGGGGCATGCCACATCGCCGCGACCAGCGGCAGCGTGAGGCACAGCTGAAGCATATTGGCCACCTGGAAGCGGCTGCTTTCCAGCACTTCCTTCGCAGGCGCTTCGCCGAGGAAGTAGCTGCGCACGAACTGGCCGCCATCGACGACGGCTGTCGCGAGCACCGTCAGGAAGAAATACACCGCGGAAATCAGGCCGAGCACCACCAGCGAACGCCATTCCGTCCGCATGGCGCGCGCCACTGCCAGAAACATGAGCGCGCCGGTCGGTTTTTTCACGTCGCCCGTGGCATTGCCGTTGCCGTTGCCAGGTGCGGAATCGGCCACCGACGCCGCGACCATGAAGGCGAGCGTGGAAAACGGCAGCAGCATGAGCGGAAGGAACCTGCCGACCAGCGGCAGTTGCGACACGCTGGAAATCACTGCCATGAACAGAAGAAACAGCGAGACGAAGGCCAGCGGCTGCCGCCAGAAATTCCGGAGCCCGAGGCGGACCCATTCGACGCCGGTTCGCGCCGGCACGAGGTTGAGTTTCATGTGTGTGGATCAGGCAGCCAGCAGCGGCTCGAGGGCCTGTGCCATGGCATGCGGGTAGGTGGCGCGGTCGCGCAGCACGCGTTCGAAGTGCGCGGGGTCATGGGGCTTGAGCATGCTCGCCTCGCGCGGCAGATGGAAGTCCCAGAGCCGGGAAATCCAAAAGCGCAGCGCCGCGGCGCGCAGCATTGCGGGCAGCAGGGCGCGTTCGGCGGCGTTCAGTGTTCGCACGGTTTCGTAGGCCGAGAGCAGCGCATCGGCGCGTTCGGCATCGTGCCGGCCGGTCGGCAGGTCGATGGCCCAGTCGTTCAGGCATACGGCCAGGTCGAACAGCCAGGTGTCGGTGCCGGCGAAGTAGAAGTCGAACACGCCGGTCAGGCGCGGCGCGGCACCGGCGTCGCCGTCGGTCGCGAACATCACGTTGTCGCGAAACATGTCGGCATGCACCGGGCCGCGCGGCAGGGCCGCATAGGCCGACGATTCGGCGACGTGGTTCTGGTAGGCCAGTTCGGCGCGCAGCAGGGCAGCCTGCGGCTCCTCGATGTACGGCAGCACCACCGGCACCGTTTCGTTCCACCAGGGCAGGCCGCGCAGGTTCGGCTGGATGCGGGGGTAGTCGCGCCCCGCGAGGTGCATGCGTGCCAGCATCGCACCCAGTTCGGCGCAATGCGCCGCACCGGGCGCGAGTTCGCTGCGGCCCGAGAGCTTCTGCACCACCGCCGCAGGCTTGCCGGCGACGATGTGCAGCAGGTCGCACGAGGCTTCGGCGGGTACGGGAGGCTGGCTTTTCCTGGGCTTCTCGGCGGCGACGGGCTCTGCCGCCGCCACTGGCGCAGGAACCGGCAGGCCGGCGGCCGCCAGGTGCTGCATCAGGCAAAGGTAGTAAGGGAGCTGCTCGGCGCTCAGGCGTTCGAACAGCGTCAGCACGAACTCGCCGGACTCGGTGGTCGCGAAGTAGTTGGTGTTTTCGATGCCGCCTTCGATGCCGCGCAGTTCGCGCAGCGGGCCCAGGCCCAGGCGTTGGACGAGCGCGTCTGCCTCGCCGAAACCCACTTCGGTGAAAACTGCCATGGCGGTACTCAGCGCCGGGTTGCTGGTTCGAAAACGGAAAGGGAAAGGGAAGAGCGCAGCACGGTCAGAACTTCATCACGTTCCAGACGCGGGGGCCGTTGGCGCCCGTTTCAGAGGAGCCCTGGCGCCCCGTGGCGGCGTCGGCGGGCAGCACTTCGTAGCCCGGCACGTTCGACTTGGGCTTGACGTTGATGCTTTGCGTGCGGCCGCCGTAGCGGACTTCGTCGACCGACGCGCCGCTGTCCTCGGTGTGGATGTTCTCGACCTTCTGGTTGCGTCGCCCCTCGGCTTTGGCCTGCTCCTGGTTTTGTAGCGAATCGGCCGGAGCCGCCGCAGGGGCAGACGCGGGCTGCTGCGCCTGCACGGCGGCAAAGGGGGCTGCGAAAGCCAGCGCCAGCAGGATGCGGCGGGCGACCAGGAGTGTGGAGCTAGGCATGCATCGATTGTAGGCGCGCCCCCGATCCTTGGGCGTCGGTTGGCGCCTCGTGCCGTCGTGGTTCGGAGCGCTGCTGCGGGCACGGCAAAATGGCCCGATGACCGACAAGAAAACGCTGCTGCTCGTCGATGGCTCGAGCTATCTCTACCGCGCCTTCCACGCCATGCCCGATCTGCGGGCCGTGCCCGGCGACTCCAAGAGCCCGGCGACCGGCGCCATCCGGGGAATGATCAACATGATGACCGCGCTGCGCCGCGAGGTGCGCGCGGACTACGCGGCCTGCATCTTCGATGCGCCCGGCAAGACTTTCCGCGACGACTGGTACCCCGAGTACAAGGCCAATCGCTCGCCGATGCCCGACGACCTGCGCAGCCAGATCGACCCCATCCACGAAGTGGTGAAGCTGCTCGGCTGGCCCGTGCTCAGCGTGCCCGACGTGGAGGCCGACGACGTCATCGGCACGCTCGCCAAGATCGCCGCCGCGCAGGGTGTCGAGGTGATCGTGTCCAGCGGCGACAAGGACCTGAGCCAGCTGGTCGACGAGCACATCACCATCATCGACACGATGAACGGCAAGAAGCGAGACGTGGCGGGCGTGACGGCGGAGTTCGGCGTGCCGCCGAACCTGATGATCGACTACCAGACGCTGGTCGGCGATTCGGTCGACAACGTGCCCGGCGTCGAGAAGGTCGGCCCCAAGACAGCAGCCAAATGGCTGCTCGAATACGGCTCGCTCGATGCGCTGGTCGAACGGTCCGCCGAGGTCAAGGGCGCGGCCGGTGAAAACCTGCGCAAGGCGCTCGACAAGCTGCCGCTGAGCAGGCGCCTCGTCACCATCCGCACCGACTGCGACCTCGATGGCCACGTTGTCGGCCTGCCGTCGCTGGACGGGCTGCCCGTCGGTGCGCCGCAGACCGCCGAGCTCAAGCCCTTCTACGAGAGGTTTGGCTTCAAGAGCCTGGTCAAGGCGCTCGAAGCGCAGGAAGTGCCGCCCGAGCTGATCGAGGAGAGCCTCAAGAAGAAGGCCGCCTCCCGCGCCGATAGCGACCAGGGCGGCCTGTTTGATGAGCCCTCCGAGATCGAAGCGCTGGAGGCCGCTTCCCCCGCAAGCAACCTCAAGTACGACACGATCACGACCTGGGCGCAGTTCGACGCCTGGCTCGCGAAGCTCGAAGCCGCCGAACTCGCGGCCATCGACACCGAAACCACCTCGCTCGACGAAATGGTCGCGCAGATCGTCGGCGTGAGCTTCAGCGTCACGCCTGGCGAAGCGGCCTACATCCCGCTGACCCACAACTACCCCGATGCGCCCGAGCAGTTGCCCATCGACGAGGTACTCGCCAGGCTCAAGCCCTGGCTCGAGAACGGCGCGAAGAAGAAGCTGGGCCAGCACATCAAGTACGACCGCCATGTGTTCGCCAACCACGGCATCGAGGTGCAGGGCTATGCGCACGACACCATGCTGCAGAGCTACGTGCTCGAAGTGCACAAGCCGCACGGCCTCTCCAGCCTGGCCGAGCGCCACCTGGGCCGCAGCGGCATCTCGTACGAAGACCTGTGCGGCAAGGGCGCGCACCAGATCCCGTTCAGCCAGGTCGACATCGCCAAGGCCGCCGAGTATTCGTGCGAGGACAGCGATCAGACGCTCGACGTGCACAACACGCTGTGGCCCCAGCTGGAGAAGAACGAAAAGCTGCGCTTCGTCTACCAGCTCGAAATGGATTCGAGCGAGGCGCTCTACCGCGTCGAGCGCAATGGCGTGCTGATCGACGCACCCACGCTCGCCGCGCAGAGCCACGAACTCGGCACGCGCATCATGGCGCTCGAGCAGGAGGCCTACGACATCGCGGGCCAGCCCTTCAACCTCGGTTCGCCCAAGCAGATTGGCGAGATCTTCTTCACCAAGCTCGGCCTGCCCGTGGTCAAGAAGACACCGAGCGGCGCACCCAGCACCGACGAGGAAGTGCTCGAGAAACTGGCCGAGGATTACCCGCTGCCGGCCAAGATCCTCGAGCACCGGGGCCTGTCGAAGCTCAAGGGCACCTACACCGACAAGCTCGGCCAGCTCGCCAACCCGCGCACCGGCCGCGTGCACACGCACTATGCGCAGGCCGTGGCCGTCACGGGGCGCCTGAGCAGCAACGACCCGAATCTGCAGAACATCCCGATCCGCACGCCCGAAGGCCGCCGTGTGCGCGAGGCCTTCGTGGCGCCCGCCGGCAGTGTGATCGCGAGCGCCGACTATTCGCAGATCGAGCTGCGCATCATGGCCCACATCAGCGGCGACGAATCGCTGCTGCGCGCCTTCACCGAAGGCATCGACGTGCACCGCGCCACGGCCGCGGAGGTGTTCGGCTCCACGCCAGACCAGGTGTCGAGCGAGCAGCGCCGCTACGCCAAGGTCATCAACTTCGGGCTGATCTACGGCATGAGCAGCTTCGGCCTGGCAAAGAACCTCGGCATCGAGACCAAGGCCGCGGCTTCGTACATCGAGCGCTACTTCGCGCGCTACCCGGGCGTGAAGGCCTACATGGACGAGACCAAGGCGCTCGCCAAGGAGCAGGGCTATGTGGAAACCGTGTTCGGCCGCCGCCTGTACCTGCCCGAGATCAATTCGCCCAACGGCCCGCGCCGCGGCGGCGCCGAGCGCGCGGCCATCAATGCGCCGATGCAGGGCACGGCGGCCGACCTGATCAAGCTGAGCATGGTCAAGGTACAGAACGTGCTTGACGAAGAGAAGCGCGGCACCAGGATGATCATGCAGGTGCACGACGAACTGGTGTTCGAAGTGCCCGAGGCGGAGATCGAATGGGTACGCACCGAAATCCCGCGTCTCATGGCCGGCGTGGCCGCGCTGAAGGTGCCGCTGCTGGCCGAGATCGGCGTCGGTCCCAACTGGGACAAGGCGCATTGAAGAAGACGAAACAATCACTCGGGAAGAACGCACGCACATGATCGGATTTCCACACCGCAGAGTCCTGCTCGCCGTCGTCAGCGCGGCCTGCTTCGGCACCGCCTTTGCCGCCCCGGATGCCGCCGTCGCATCGCTTGCCGCCAAGGAAAAGCCCGCGCTGCTCGACACGCTCAAGGAGCTGGTCTCCATCGAATCGGGCAGTCGCGACCTCGACGGGCTCGAGAAGATCTCCAACCTCGTCGCCGCGAAGTTCAAGGCGCTGGGCGGCGAGGTTGAACTGATCGATCCGAGCGCCGAGGCCTACCGCATGGAAGACACGCCCGAGAAGATCGGCCGCGTGGTGCGCGCCACCTTCAAGGGCACGGGTAAGAAGAAGATCCTGCTGATCGCGCACATGGACACGGTCTACACCGTGGGCATGCTCGACAAGCAGCCGTTCCGCATCGAAGGCGACAAGGCCTACGGCCTGGGCATTGCCGACGACAAGCAGGGCGTGGCGGTCATCACGCACGTCGTGTCGATGCTGCAGGCGATGAAATTCAAGGAGTACGGCACGCTCACCGTGCTGATCAACGGCGACGAGGAAATCAGTTCGCCCGGCGCGCGCGCTCTCATCACGCGCATGGGCGGCGAGCACGATGCGGTGCTGTCCTTCGAAGGCGCCTATGTGAAGGAAGACAAGCTTTCGCTCGCCACGGCGGGCATCGCCTCGGTCACGCTGCACGTCACGGGCAAGGCCTCGCACGCGGGCTCGGCACCCGAGCTGGGCGTGAACGCGCTGTACGAGCTGTCGCACCAGATCCTGCAGATGCGCGACCTGTCCGATCCGGCCACGGGACTGAAGATGAACTGGACCATCTCCAAGTCGGGCAGCAACCGCAATGTGATTCCGGCCAGCGCCACTGCGGGTGCCGATGTGCGCGTGCTCAAGGTCAGCGACTACGACCGCATCGAGCAGCAGGTGAACGAGCGCGTGAAGAAGCAGCTCATTCCCGAGGCCAAGGTCGAGATGAAGTTCGAGCGCCGCCGTCCGCCGCTGGAAGCCACCGACGCCTCGCGAGCCCTGGCCCGCCATGCGCAGCAGATCTACAAGGACGAGCTCGGCCGGCCGCTGGGCGCCGACGACAAGGCCGCCGGCGGCGGCACCGACGCGGCCTTTGCGGCGCTGAAGACCAAGGCGCCCGTCATCGAGCGCTTCGGCCTGCAGGGCTTCGGCGCGCACTCGGCCGATGCCGAATACGTGCTGATCGACTCGATCGAACCGCGCCTCTACCTCGGCACGCGCATGGTCATGGACATCGCGCGCGCGAAATGAACTCGCCCCCAGTCTTCGCGCACTTCGTGTCGCTTCGCCAACCCCCTGCCGGGGGCAACACCGGTGGCCCGGCGAAGCCGGTTCCACGGTGTTCCGCGAAGAAGTCATCGAGCCGCTGATTCATCATGCGCCTGCGTCACATCGAGGTCTTCAACGCGATCATGCTCACGGGCAGCGTGAGCGCGGCGGCGCGGCTCATCAACATCACGCAGCCGGCGGTGAGCCGCACGCTGCAGCATGCCGAGCTGCAACTGGGCTTTCCGCTGTTCCAGCGCGCCAAGGGCCGGCTCACGCCGACCACCGAGGCGCTCACGCTGTACCCGCACATCGAGCGGCTGTTCGCGCAGCTCGACGAGGTGCAGCGGCTGGCCGCCAACCTGCGCACCGCGGGCGACACGGGCGAGCTGCGCATCCTCAGCGTGCTGGCGCTGAGCTACGACATCCTGCCGCGCGCGCTCAAGGCGTTTCGCGAAAAGCATCCGGGCTATGCGATCACCGTCGAGTCGCTGCACTCGCCGCAGATCATGTCGGCGCTGCTGCTGCAGGAGGCCGACGTGGGCTTCGCCTTCAGCCCCGCGGTGCATCCCTCGCTCACGCAGGAGACGCTGGCCGACAGCCGCATGGTGTGCGTCGCGCCCAAGGGCATGCTGCCGCGTGCGCTGGTGCGCAACGGGTCGGTGGCGCTGCACGACCTTGTCAACCGCCCGGTGATCGGTCTCGACAGCCGCGACCCCGTCGGCACCAGCCTGAGCCAGGCCTGCCGGCAGGCGGGCGTGGGTTTCCAGCAGGCGGTGGTCACGGTGCAGACCTATCACGCGGCGCTGGCCATGGCGCACCACGGCATCGGCGTGGCGCTGGTCGACGGCTGCACGGCGCGCTCGGCGGACCGCGAGAAGGTCGACGTGCTGACGCTGGAGCCGCATATTCCGGTGCCGATCCGCGCGCTGCGCTTCGCGGCACGGCCCGATTCGGTGGCGGTGCGCGGCATCACCCGCTGCATGCAGCAGGCGATTCAGGAAAACATCTAGCTCAGGCCTGCAAGTCCTGTGCGACCTGCAGCGCTGAGCCGAACGCCAGCGTGAACCCCAGCGCGCCATGGCCCGTGTTGAACAGCATGTTCGACGGTGCGCTCGGCAGCCGCCCGATGATCGGCAGCCCCGTCGGCGTGGCGGGCCGCATGCCCGTCCAGGGATTCAGTTCTTCCAGCCGGCTCGCATGCGGAAAAAGGGCGCGGGTCGCCGCCGCCAGCGTCTCGATGCGCGTGGCCGGAATGCTCGCGTCGTGTCCCACGAGCTCGGCCATGCCCGCCACGCGCAGGCGCGATCCGATGCGTGCGAACACCACCTTGCGCGCGCTGTCGGTCACGTTCACATGCGGGGCGGCGCCGGGCGTTGGATCGACGTCGACCGTGATGCTGTAACCCTTGAGCGGGTACACCGGCAGGTAGGCGCCGAGTGCGCGGCCGAGCTTGTGCGAGGCCGAGCCCAGCGCCATCACGAAAGCATCGGCTTCCACGTCGCCGTTGCTGGTCCGTGCCGCGGCGATGCGGTTTTCGCTGCGCGCAAAGCCATTCACGTCGGCGCCGAGCATGAAGCGCACGCCGCGCGCACTCAGTGCGCGCATCAGTTCGGCGCACACCTTGAGGCAGTCGGCCGCACATTCGCTCGGCGTGTAGACGGCGCCCGCCATCTGGCCGCGGTAGCCGGCGAGCGCGGGCTCGATGGCGATGCATTCGTCGGGCGTCACCAACCGCTGTTCGCTGCCCATGGCGCGCTGCAGTTCGAGCTGTGCGCGCGCACCCTCGAGCGACGCCGAGCTGCCATACAGCACCAGTTTCCCAGTGGCCGAGAAATCGCAGTCGGGCGCGATGTCGGCCTGCATCGCCTCGAACCCGGTGCGGCTCGATGCGGCCAGCGCCAGCAGCCTGGCCGTCGTGTCGCGCGAAGTCTGCGTGTTGCAGGCGGCAAGAAAGGCCATGCCCCAGCGCCACTGCAGCGGATCGAGCTGCGGTCGCAGCTTCAGCGGCGAGGTGGGCGACAGCAGCAGCTTGGGCAACTGCTTCCAGATCGACGGATCGGCCAGCGGCTGCACGTACGAATAGCTGAGCTGCGCGCCATTGCCGCCGCTTGCACCTGCGCCGGGGCCGGCACGGTCGATCACGGTGACCTGATGGCCCTGGCGTTCGAGCTGCCAGGCGGTGGCCAGGCCCACGATGCCGGCACCGAGCACACACACATGCATGGAGGCAACTTTCCGGAGGTTGAGATCAGAGCCAAGACTGTAGGAGCACGCGGCCCCGGCCGGAAATGCCAAAAGAAGCCTCGCCCATAACCTTTGGGCATGGGTCGGATTTCTATTGGAATTGTCGTTTTGCGTCACTCCTTCCTACACTGGCCGCCTGTTCAATCCAACCGAATGAGGGCTCGAATGAAACTTTCCGTCCTGATGGCTTCGATGGCCGCCGCGGTGCTTTTCACCGCCACGGGCGCACAGGCCGCCGACACGCTCGCCAAGATCGCCGAGTCCGGCAAGATGACGCTCGCCTACCGCGAGTCGTCGGTGCCCTTCAGCTATCTCGACGGCCCCGGCAAGCCGATCGGGTTCTCGGTGGAGCTCTCCAACGCTGTGGTCGAGGCGGTGAAGAAGAAGCTGAACAAGCCCAACCTGCAGGTCGCGCTGATGCCCGTCACTTCGCAAAACCGCATTCCGCTGATCACCAACGGCACCGTCGACCTGGAGTGCGGCTCCACCACCAACAACTCCGCACGCGGCAAGGACGTGGCCTTTGCCATCAATCACTTCTATACCGGTACGCGCCTGCTGGTGAAGAAGTCCTCGAAGATCAAGGACTACGCCGACCTCGCGAAGAAGACCGTGGCGAGCACCACCGGCACCACCAACGCGCTGGTCATGCGCAAGTACAACACCGAGAAGAACCTGGGCATGGACATCGTGCTCGGCAAGGACCATGCCGATTCGTTCCTGCTGGTGGAAAGCGACCGCGCCGTGGCCTTCGCCATGGACGACATCCTGCTGTTCGGCCTGATCGCCAATTCCAAGACGCCGGCCGACTTCGAGGTGGTGGGCGAGCCGCTGCAGGTCGAGCCCTATGCCTGCATGCTGCCCAAGGACGACCCGGCCTTCAAGAAGCTGGTCGACGACACCTTCGCCGGCATGATGAAGAGCGGCGAGTTCGAGAAGCTCTACAACAAGTGGTTCATGCAGCCGATCCCGCCGAAGAACGCGCCGCTGAACCTGCCGATGAGCCCGCAGCTGAAGGAAAACCTGAAGGCCCTCAGCGACAAGCCCGCTACTTGAGCTCGCCCCCAGGCTGCGCGCACTTCGGGTCGCGCACGCCAACCCCCTACCGGGGGCAATACCAGCGGCCCGGCAAAGCCGGTTCCGCGGTATTCCTGAAAAGAGAAAGATCATGGCTTCGACGAACGTTGTAGGCATCTTGGGGGGCATGGGCCCCGCGGCGGGCGCCGACTTCGTGCGGCTCTTCGTGCAGGCCTGCGCGCAGCAGATGCGCTTGCGCGGCGAGCCGGTGCGCGACCAGTCCTTTCCCGAGCACTGGCTCGCGCAGGTGCCGGTGCCCGACCGCACCGACGCACTGGCTTCGGCCGAGCAGGGCGCGCATCAGCCGCTCGAACCGATGCTGCAGGCGCTGGGCCGGCTGGCCGCGCTGGGCAGCAGGGCCGTCGCCATTGCATGCAACACCGCGCATGCCTGGCACGCCAACCTGCAGGAGCGTTTTCCGCAGGTCGAGCTGCTGCACATGGCGCGCGAGACGGCGCGCCACGTGGCCGAGCAGGGCGCGGCCGGCGTGGCGCTGATGGCCACCGAAGGCACCTACCGCGTGCGGCTCTACGAACAGGCGCTGGCCGACGCGGGCCTGGGCTGCCACGTGCCGCTGCCCGAGGAGCGCCGGACCATCATGCGGGGCATCTTCGACGGCGTGAAGGCCGGCAACATGCCGCTCGCCGAGCAGTGCTTCTCCGAGGTGGCCCTGAAGCTCGCCGAACGCCACGGCCCCGTCACCATCATCATGGGCTGCACCGAGGTGCCGCTGGGGCTGCAGGGCTCTGCGGCCGTGGCCGGGCTGGACCTGGTCGATCCCGCGCAGGTGCTGGCCGCTGCGCTGGCGCGCCGGGCGTACGCGTCGCACCAACCCCACTGAATTTCAGGGCTTGGAGGGGCAGGGCTGATTTCGCCTACATTGCGGCGTGCGTTTTCCATGGCGCCACGCCCCATTGTTCGACGATTCAACTGGAGCCCTTCCAATGTCCCTCGACGACAGCCGTTCCGACTTCGATTCGCTTCGCCCCGGTGAGAGCACCGGGCAGGGCGCCACGCGCCGCACCGCGCTCAAGGCCGCCATCGGCATGGGCTACGCGGCCGCCGTGTTGCCGGTGATGGCGCAGACCGCCATCAGCACCACGGCCGAAGGCCTGAAGGCCGGCCCCATCAAGTACACCGTCAATGGCTTCGAGGTGCCCGCCTACGCGGCCGCGCCCGAAGGCAAGACCGGCCTGCCGGTGGTCCTGGTGATCCAGGAAATCTTCGGCGTGCACGAGTACATCGCCGACACCTGCCGCCGTTTCGCCCAACTTGGCTACATGGCCATCGCTCCCGAGCTGTATGCGCGCCAGGGCGACCCGCGCGGCTACACCGACATTCCGAAGCTGCAGGCCGACGTTGTCAGCAAGGTGCCCGACGCGCAGGTCATGGCCGACCTCGACGGCGCACTGGCCTATGCCAAGGCCAACGGCGGCGACACCGACAAGGCCGGCATCACCGGCTTCTGCTGGGGCGGGCGCATCGTCTGGCTCTATGCAGCCACCGGCAAGGTCAAGGCGGGCGTGGCCTGGTACGGCCGGCTGGTCGGGCAGGCCAGCGCACTGACGCCGAAGCATCCGATCGACATCGCCGCCGGCCTGCAGGCGCCGGTGCTCGGCCTGTATGGCGGAAAAGACCAGGGCATCCCTCTTGACACGGTTGATAAGATGAAAGCGGCTCTGGCCACCGGAACCCCGGCGGCCAAGGCGTCGAGCTTCGTCGTGTATCCCGAAGCAGGCCATGCATTCCATGCCGACTACCGCCCGAGCTATGTCAAGAGCGCGGCGGAAGACGGCTGGCAACGCGCCACGGCCTGGTTCAAAGCCAATGGCGTCGCCTGAAGACGGCGCCTTGTAGCCACCCCGCCGAAGGCCGTCCGCGTGACGGCCTTTCTCTTTTTATGAACGGTATGCGGCCCTGACGGCCGCTCTTCTTGCGCAAGCCCAGCTATGAATTTGATAGTCATCATCGCGGCGACCCTGGTTGCCGGTATCGGGAGCGTCTGGCTCGCGGCCCTGTTGTTGAAGGTGGGCGTGCGCAGCGGGTCGGGCGGCGTGAACCCGCAGCACCTGCTGAGCCTGGCGGCCGGCGCGCTGCTGGCTACCGCGTTCATGCACCTGCTGCCCGAAGCCTTCGAAAGCCGCATCGAGCCGGCGCTGCTGTTCGCCGTGCTGCTGTTCGGGCTGGTGTTCTTCTTTCTGCTCGACAAGGCCGAGCTGTGGCACCACGGGCACGAGCATCACCATGGCGAGGAGAAGGGCGGGCACGACGGGCACGACCATGGCCACGCGCACTCGCACGCTCATGCACACGACCACGGGCCCCGCACCGGCGGCTGGGCCGTGCTCACCGGGGACAGCGTGCACTGCTTCGGCGACGGCATCCTGATCGCCTCGGCCTTCACCGCCGACCTGCGCCTGGGCCTGGTCGCCGCCATCGCGGTGCTGGCGCACGAAGTTCCGCATCACATCGGCGACCTTGTCGTGCTGCGCCAGAGCTCGGCCAACCAGCGCGCGGCGCTGGTGAAGGTGTCGCTCGCCGGCACCATGACCGCGCTGGGCGGCATCGCGGGCTGGTGGCTGGTCGATCAACTGCACAGCTGGCTGCCGTACTTCCTGGTGCTGGCTGGTAGTAGTTTTGTATACGTGGCACTGGCCGACCTGATTCCGCAACTGCAAAAGCGCCTGCCGGCGCGCCAGACCGCCGCGCAGATCCTGTGGCTGGCCGCGGGCATCGTGCTGGTCACGCTCGTGAGCCGGCTGGCACACGGCGAGCATGGGCACGAACATGGCCACGACGACCCGGGCCACGGGGAGCACGGCCACGTGCACAAGGACTGACGGTCCGCCAGATCCTGCAGGAAACTTCCCGACACCGATGCTGCGCGCCGGATGAACCGCAACGGTCGAAACAGGCGCACCATAGGGGGGCTGTCAGAAATCTGCCTAGGAACCGATCATGAACACCATCGACGCCACCGCGCGATCCGCTGCGCCCGCCGAAGACGAGGAGGACGACACGCCCGCCGATGACTTCGAGGAGCAGGATGCCGACGTGTCCGACGACCTGTCGGAGGAAACGGGTATCGACCTCACCGATGCGAGCGAGCTCGATGCAGACAACGTGCCGGCCGACGAGGAATTCGATCGCGTCATGAACGCGCCCGACTGACCTCGCTCGCTCAGGCTGCGTCGCGCCGCGTGATCACCTGTCCGTTGCGTGCCCCGCTGTGCACGCCAGCGCGCCAGGTCACGGCGCCGTTCACGATCACCGCATCGATGCCTTCGGCCGCCCGCGTCGGCGTTTCGTAGTTCGCCGTGTCGCGCACCGTCGCGGCGTTGAAGATCACCACGTCGGCGTGGTGCCCCGGCTTCAGCGTGCCGCGCTCGTGCAGGCCGAAGTTGCGGGCCGTGAGCCCGGTCATCTTCCACACCGCCGTCTCCAGCGGAAACAGGCCGACATCGCGGCTGTAGTGGCCCAGCACGCGGGGGAAGGTGCCCCACAGGCGCGGATGCGGTTTGTCGCCCAAAGGAATGCCGTCCGAGCCGATCATGGTGTCGTCGAACGCGAGGACGCGCTGCACATCGTCCTCGTCCATCATGAAGTAGATGGCGCTGCCGGGCTGCAGCCGCTTCGCTGCCTCTTCGCCCGACACGCCCCATTCGGCGGCAATGTCCTTCAGGTCGCGGCCCGCGCACTCGGGATGCGGCACGCTCGACGCGATAAGCACGCGGCCTTCCATCATCCCGCGGTCGGTGCGGATCATGGTGGAGCCTGCCGTGTACGGATAGCAGTCGAGCCCGATGCACTGGTGCTGCATCGCCTCCTTGATGAAGGGCAGCGTGGCTTTCGTCTTGCCGAAGTTGTGCGTGTTCTGCACCTTGTGGTGCGACACCACCACCGGGACGTCGAGCGCGCGGCCGATGTGGAAAGTCTCTTCGAGCGACTCCATCACGCGGTCGCTCTCGTCGCGCATGTGGGTCACGTACAGCGCCTTGCGCGCGGTGAGCGGGCGGCCGACCTCGATGATTTCCTCGGTCGTCGCCTTCACGGCGGGCGGGTAGAAGGTGCCGGTCGACATTCCGATGGCGCCGGCCTGCATCGCTTCTTCGACCAGCGCCTGCATGGCCGCGATCTCGCTGTCGTTCGCGGGGCGGTCGAGGTCGGCCATGACCACGGCTCGCAGGGTCGAGTGGCCGACCATCGCGGCCACGTTCACCGACGACGGCGTGGCGCGCAGCGCGTCGAGGTACGCCGCGAAGCTCGTGAAGCGGCCTTCCGCGGGCGACTCGAGCAGGCTCAGCGGCATGGGCAGGTCCATGTCCACGCGCAGTGGCGCAGCGCTGATGCCGCAGTTGCCCGCGACCACGGTGGTCACGCCTTGCGACACCTTGAAGGGCATCTGCGCCTGCGAAAGCACGGCCTGGTCGTCGTGCGTGTGGGAGTCGATGAAGCCGGGCGCGACGATGCGGCCGGTGGCGTCGAGCGTCTGTTCTGCCGTGTGGCCCGCGAGGTTGCCGATGGCGGAGATGCGGTCGCCCACAATGCCGACGTCGGCGTTGAAGCGCGGGGCCTTGGTGCCGTCGATGACGGTGCCGCCTTGGATCAGGAGATCGTAGTGGGGGGCGTTGTTCATTTCGGTCCTTTCATGTGTTGTCTTGGGCGGTTGTGTTCAGGGCGTGTGCACAGGCCACCGGGTACTCCCCTCCGCGAATGTCCCCCGGCCTTCGGCCTCCTCCTTTATTTCGCTGCGGGGAGCACCCGGTGCCCTGTGCACGATGGGCGCTCTGCTTATGCCGGCAGTTCAACCACTCTGCTGAACGATCACGTCGATGGGGTGCCTTGCGCAGCGAAATAAAGGAGGAGGCGGCAGGCCGGGGGACATTCGCGGAGCAAGGTACCCCGTCGACGTGAGCGCACCCTGAACCGCTGCGCTCCACCATCTCAACGGAAATGGCAAGCAACCAAATGGCTGCCGTTGGAAGAGGCCGGCCGCTCGCTCAACTCAGGCGCCTTCTCCTTGCACACGGCCTGCGCCATCGGACAGCGCGTGTGGAAGCGGCAACCGGAGGGCGGGTTGGCGGGGCTCGGCGGGTCGCCCTGCAACAACATGCGGCGCGCGGGCGTGCGCGGGTTGGGCACGGGCACGGCCGAGAGAAGGATCTCGGTGTACGGATGCAGCGGCGCCGAGAACAGCGTGTCGCGGTCGGCGATCTCCACGATGTGGCCCAGGTACATCACCGCCACGCGGTGGCTGATGTGGTGCACCACCGCGAGGTCGTGCGCCACGAACAGGTAGGCGATGCCGAACTCGGCCTGCAGGTCCATCAGCAGGTTGACCACCTGCGCCTGCACCGACACGTCGAGCGCCGACACCGGCTCGTCGCACACGATGAGCTTCGGGTTCAGCGCCAGCGCCCGCGCGATGCCCAGGCGCTGGCGCTGCCCGCCCGAGAACTCATGCGGAAACTTCTTCGCCGCTTCCGGCCGCAGCCCCACGCGCGAGAACAGCCACTGCACCCGCTCGCGCCGCTCGGCCGCCGCGCCCATGCCGAAATTGCGCAGCGGCTCGGCCACGATGTCGCCGGCCGTGAGGCGCGGGTTCAGCGAAGCGTAGGGATCTTGAAAAATGATCTGCAGGTTGCGTCGGCGCATGCGCATGTCTTCGGCCGAGAGCGATAACAGTTCCTCGCCCTCGAGCTGCACCGAGCCCGCGCTGGGCTCCACCAGCCGCAGCACCGATTTGGCCGTGGTCGTCTTGCCGCAGCCCGATTCGCCCACCAGCGATAGCGTTTCGCCGCGAGCGACGTCGAACGAAACGCCATCCACCGCCTGGATCGCCGGCCGGGCCGGCCGCAGCCAGCGCTTGGGCGTGGTGTAGTGCTTGCGCAGGTTGCGCACCTGCAGCAGCGGTGCGGTCGTTGTTGCTGCTGTCGTCATGCGGCCATCTCCTCGGCGCCGGCCGGTTGTTCCCAGTGTTCCTCGACGGCGAAGCAGGCCACCACGTGGTCGCCTCCCTGCGGCACGAGCCGTGGCGTTTCGACGCGGCAGCGTTCGCGCGCATGGCTGCAGCGCGCGGCGAAGGCGCAGCCGCGCCCAAGCTCGTGCGCGGCCGGCACCAGTCCCGGAATCTCGGTGAGTCGCGTGCTCGCGGTGTTCATCGCGGGCATCGAGGCCATCAGCGCGCGCGTGTAGGGATGCAGCGGGCGGTCGAACAGGTCGATCACGTCGGCTTCCTCCACCTTCTTCCCGGCGTACATGACCACCACGCGGTCGCAGCTCTCGGCCACCACGCCGAGGTCGTGCGTGATCATCACCACGCCCATGCCCAGCTCCTTCTGCAGCCGCTTGATGAGGTCGAGGATCTGCGCCTGGATGGTCACGTCCAGGGCAGTCGTCGGCTCGTCGGCGATCAGCACCTCGGGGTTGCAGGCCAGGGCCAGCGCGATCATCACGCGCTGGCGCATGCCGCCCGAGAGCTGGTGCGGGTACTCGTTCACGCGGCGCTCGGGCTCGGGGATCTGCACCACGCGCAGCATGTCGACCGCGCGCTTCAGCGCGTCGGCGCGGCTGGCCTTCTGGTGCAGCTGCACCGTCTCGGCGATCTGCCGGCCCACCGTGAGCACCGGGTTGAGCGATGTCATCGGCTCCTGGAAAATCATCGAGATGCGGTTGCCGCGGATCTGCCGCATCTCGCGTTCGCTGAGCTGCATCAGGTCGGTGCCGCGCAGCCGCACGGCGCCCATGTGGCGGCCCGGCGGCGTGGGCACCAGCCGCAGGATGGACAGCGCGGTCACGCTCTTGCCGCAACCTGATTCGCCGACCACGCCGAGCGTGCGGCCCGCGCGCACGGTGTATGAGACGCCGTCGACCGAGCGCACCACGCCTGCCAGCGTGTGGAAGTGGGTGCGCAGGTTGTCGACTTCGAGCAGCGGCTCGCCCGGAGCGAGCGTGGTGTGGGACATGGTGATCGTCATGGCATGCCCTTCACAGTTGCCGCGCCAGGCGAGGGTCCAGCGCATCGCGCAGGCCGTCGCCGAGCAGGTTGATGGCCAGCACCGTGGCCGCCAGCAGCAGCCCCGGGTACAGGATGATGTGGAACGCCACCGCCACGAAGTTGCGGCCCTCGGCCATCATGTTGCCCCAGCTCGGCGTCTGCGAAGGCACGCCCACGCCGAGGAACGACAGCGCCGCCTCGGTCAGCACCGCCGCCGCCGCCACGAAGGTGGCCTGCACCACCAGCGGCGCCACGATGTTCGGCAGCACGTGGCGCAGCAGGATCATCGGCAGCCGCGTACCGACCGCGTGCGCGGCCTCCACATACAGCTGTTCGCGCAGCGTGAGCGCGAGCGAACGCACCAGCCGCACCACGCGCGGGATCTCGGGCACGGTGATGGCGACGATCACCGTCGTCAGGCTGGCGCGCGTCACGGCCATCAGCGCGATGGCCAGCAGGATGCCGGGGATGGCCATGAGCCCGTCCATCACCCGCATGATCGGGCCGTCCGCCCAGCGCACGAAGCCCGACACCAGCCCGAGCACGACACCGAAGAAAGTGGCCAGCACCGCGACCGTGGCACCCACGATCATCGACACCTGCCCGCCCCACACGGCGCGGCTGAACACGTCGCGGCCGAGCGAGTCGGTGCCGAACCAGTGCTCGCCCGACGGCGGCTGCATGCGCATCAGCGGGTCGATGTCCTGCGGGTCGTGCGTGGCGACCCACGGGGCGCCAATGGAGAGGGCCGCCATCAGGATCAGCAGCAGCGCGCCGATGATCAGCGTCGGGGGCTTGCGCGCCCAGCGCCTGCGTGGCGGCACGAAGGGGGTGTCGTCGTGTGCATCCGGCACCGTGGGGGCGGGCGCGTCGATCTCGCTCATGGGGAGGACCGTGGACATGTTTGTTCAGTACTGGATGCGCGGATCGAACAAGCGGTAGCTCAGGTCGATCAGCAGGTTGATCAGCACGTACACCCCCGCCGACAGCAGCAGCACGCTCTGGATCACCGGGTAGTCGTGCCGCTGCACCGAGTCGATCACCAGCCGGCCCACGCCGGGAATGGCGAACACCGTCTCGGTGACCACCACGCCGCCGATCAGCAGCGCGATGCCCGCGCCCACGGTGGTGGCGATGGGAATGGCCGCGTTGCGCAGCGCATGGCCCAGCACCGGCAGCACGCCCAGGCCCTTGGCGCGCGCGGTGCGGATGTAGTCCTCGTGCAGCACTTCGAGCACGGTGGCGCGCGTCATGCGTGTCACCAGCGCGATGTAGACCAGCGCGAGGTTCACGCAGGGCAGTACCAGCGAGCGCAGCCACTCGCCCGGGCCTTCGGCGAAGCGCACGTAGCCCTGCACCGGAAACCACGGCAACTGGATCGCGAAGCTGTAGACCAGCAGGTAGCCCACCAGGAAAACCGGCACCGAGAAGGCCAGCACCGCGAACAGCATCACCAGCCTATCGATCCAGCTGCCCGCGCGGTAGGCCGCGAGCGTGCCCAGCGGCACCGACACCACCAGCGTGATGAGCATGGTCAGCGCCGCGATCGACACCGTGGGCTCCAGCCGCTGACCCAGCAGCTGCGTGACGGGCATCTGCGTGAAGATCGAAGTGCCCAGGTCGCCGGTGAAGAGCTTGCCGATCCACAGCCCGAACTGCTGCCACAGCGGCAGGTTCAGGCCCAGGGCGGCGCGCAGCTTCTCGATGTCCTCGGTGGTGGCGAGGTCGCCCGCGATGAGCGCTGCCGGGTCGCCCGGCGACAGGTGGATCAGCAGGAACACCACCACGGCCACCACCGCCATGACGGGCAGGGTCGCGATGAAGCGTCGAACGATGTAGCCCATGGCGATGCCCTTGAGTCCCTATTGCCTGTCGAGCGCCCAGACCGTCGGCATGCCGGACCAGAGCTTGTCGAGCCCCTTCAGGCTGGTGCGCGCCGCGAAGGCTGCCGAGTATTGGCCCGCGTTGATGTACGGCACGGCCTCGTAGGCGCGGGCCTGGAATGCGTCGAGCAGCTCCTTGCGCTTGGCGGGCACGGTTTCCTTCAGCCATGCGGTGCGCAGCTCGTCCAGCGGCTTGTCGCAGGGCCAGCCGGGCAGGGTGTTGCCGCAGGCCGCGCTCAGGTAGGCGTTGCTGATGGGCGAGTTGGCATCGAACTCGCCGGCCACGGTGACGTACATGTTCCAGCCGCCGGCATCCGGTGCGTCGCGCTTGGCGCGGCGCGCGCCGATGGAAGCCCAGTCCATGGTCTGGGCGTCGACGTTCAGGCCGATGCTCTTCATCGTCTGCGCGGCCATCAGCGCCTCGGCGTTCAGGTAGGGCACGTCGCTGGGCACCAGCAGCACCACCTTCTCGCCTTTGTAGCCGGCGTCGGCGAGCATCTTCTTCGCCTTGGCGACGTCGGCCTTGCGGTAGGGCTCGGCGCCGGCCGCGGTGTCGTTGGGGCTGCCGCAGATGAAGTAGGTGGCGCAGTAGGCCATGCGCATGTCCAGCGGGAAGCCCATGGCGGCCATGAAGCGCTCCTGGCTCACGGCCTGCAGCAGCGCCTGGCGCACCTTCGGGTTGTTGAGGGGCGCATGCAGCTGGTTCATCACCAGGAAGCCCTGGTAGGCGCCGCCCGAGCCGATCTTCACGCCCGTGTCGGTGCGCAGCGGCGCGATGTAGTCGGGCGGCAGCTGCTCGATGATGTCGACCTCGCCGCGCTTCAGCGCCGCCACGGCGCTGTTGGCGTCGGGCAGGTAGAGCCATTCGACGCGATCGAAGTTGCTCTTCTTGCTGCCGGCCAGCCCGCTCGGCGGCTCGCTGCGCGCCGCGTAGTTGGGGTTGCGCACGAACACCGCCTTGTTGCCCGGCACCCATTCGTCGCGCTTGAAGATGAAGGGGCCGGAGCCCAGCACCTCGGTCAGTGGCGCGGTGGCCGGCATCTTCGCCAGCCGCTCGGGCAGGACCACCGGCGGAAAGCCCGAGGGCTTGGCCAGCGCGTCGAGCACCATGCCGAAGGGCTCGTTGAGCGTGAGCGTGAAGCTGCGCGCGTCGGTGGCCTTCCACTCGGCGCCGCTGGCTGTCATCGCGCGGCCCAGGCTGTCGCGCGCGGCCCAGCGCTGCAGCGAGGCGACGGCGTCGGCCGAGGTGACGGCGCTGCCGTCGGAGAACTTGAGACCCGGGCGCAGCGTGAAGCTCCACTGCTTGCCGTCCTTCGAGGCGGTGTACTTCTCCACCATCTGCGGCTGCGGCTTGCCGTTCGCGTCCTGCGCGAAGAGCGTGTCGTACACCATGTAGCCGAAGTTGCGCGAGATGTAGGCGGTAGTGAAGGTCGGGTCGAGGATCTTCAGGTCGGCGTGCGCCACCACCTTCAGCGTCTTGGGCTGCGGCGTCTGAGCGTGCGCGGGAAGGCTCGCCGCGAAGGCGGTGGAAAGGGCCAGGGCGGCGAGAGCGCCAAGCGTCCGTCGTTTCATCGTCGGTTCTCCGGTGAGGGAAGGCAGCAAAAAGAAGGAAGGAAAAGCTCAGGCCGCGACGCCGATCGGCCACTTGGGCAGGCGGGCCTTGCGATACGGCAGCGTGTTCAGGTCGAGCGTGACGGCGCCCGGCGCGCCCGCGTAGATGACGTGCTTCGCAACCTTGGAGTACGACGCGTAGAAATGCTGCGACGACTTCACGACGATGATCTTCTTCGTCGCGAGGTCGCAGCCCAGCTGCGTGAAGAGGTCGGTGCCCATCGCCTGGTTGCGCAGCGTGATCAGCACGATCTCGATGCCGTTGGCCTCGACCAGCGCGCTGTCGCCCATCAGCGTGGGCGTGCCCGCCAGGCCGGTCATCACCAGGTCGTGCTTGAGCGCCTTCACGGTGCACTCGACATCGAGCGGGTCGCCCGACAGCGGGCTGATCTTGCCGCCGATGCGCATCGGCAGCTTTGCGCCCACGCCCGCGTCGAAGGCGATGCGCACCGCGATCGGGTCCCACAGCGGGCCCAGCGCCGCGTTGGTGATGCCGCGCTCAACCATGCGGCGCAGGATGAAGGTCGAATCGCTGGCCGCGCCACCGCCGGGATTGTCGGCGCCGTCGGAGATCACCACGGGGCCGCCGTCGAAGGCCAGTGCCTCGTCGAGTGACGCATCGATGCCGGGGTAGTTCACGGTGAGGCCGTCGCGCATGGCGATGACCTCGTCGGCGAGCTGGCGCGCCAGCAGGTCGGCCTGGGCCTTGTCGCCGTCGGTGTAGACCAGCACCTTGGTGCCCATCTCGGGCACGTCGCCCCACGAGAAGCCGTGCGTGAGCGAGATGGAAAGCACGCCGTTCTTGCCCTCGAGCGACTGCATGCGCTCGACGAAGCCGCGTGCCGGCTGGCGCGAGGTGTGCACGGTGACGATCATGTCGCAGTCGACCACCGCGGGCACGGGCTTGAGCTTGCCCTCGACCGTGGCGGCGCAGATGTCGACCAGCTCGAGGCCGCGTTCGAGCACGTCGGTGTGCGGGTATTCCTTGAAGGAGACCATCACGTTGGCGTTGGAGATCATCTCCGGCGTGAGGTGGTTGTGCGGATCGAGCTCGGCGCCGACCACCACGTCGGGCCCGACGATCTGCCGAACGCGTGCCAGCAGGTCGCCTTCGCAGTCGTCGTAGCCGTCGGCCACCATCGCACCGTGCAGGCCGAGCAGCACCATGTCCACGGGCAGCACTGCGCGCAGGTCGGCCAGCAACTCGTCGCGCAGCGTCTCGTAGGCGTGGCGCGTGGTGGTGCCGCTGGGCTGCGCGCCGGCCACCATGCCCTCGAACAGCGTCCAGCCCTTGTCGGCGCCGCGCATGCGCGCAGCCCACAGTGGGCCCGAGAACAGCGTCATCGCGTCGGGGTGCTTGCCGGCGGGGAAGTAGCCACGGTCCTTGAAGGAGGCGAGGCCCGTCGGCATCGGGCCGAAGGTGTTGGTTTCGGTGGCAAGGGAAGCACTGAAGACGCGCATGGTCAGACCTCGTGGGGTGGGTTGTGTTCGTTGTGGGGCAGGCCGGGTTCAGCCGGCCGCCGCGCGCAGCCGCTGCGGGCCCAGCATTTCCGCCGTGAGTCCGAAGGCGGCGATGCGTTCGGGCAGCGGCAGCCCGCGCGCCAGCGCGGCGCAGGCTTCGCCCATGGCGGCCGATGTCTGGATGCCGTAGCCGCCTTGCGCCGCCACCCAGAAGAAGCCGGGCACGCCGGGCTCGAAGCCGCCGACAAGGTCGCCGTCGGCCACGAAGGAGCGCAGGCCGGCCCAGGTGCGCGTGGGGCGTCGGATGGCCAGCGTGGTCGCTTCCTCGATGCGGTGCATGGCGATGGCGATGTCCATCTCCTCGGGCTGCACGTCCTGCGGCTCAACCGGGTCGGCATTGGCCGGCGAGCCGAGCAGCATGCCGGCGTCGGGCTTGATGTACCAGCCTTCGTCGGCGCCGAAAACCATGGGCCAGCGCGCCACGCTCTGGCCCTCGGGCGGCGCGAAGATGAATGCCGAGCGCCGGCGCGGCTCGATGCCCAGTGACGGCACGCCGGCCATGCGCGCGATGGTGTCGACCCATGCGCCGGCTGCGTTGAGCACCACCGGCGCTTCGTACACCGTGCCGCCGGCTTCCACGCGCCAGCGTTCGCCCGTGCGCTCGATGGCCGTCACGCCCGCATCGCACACCAGCTGGCCGCCCGCGCGCCGCATGCCGCGCAGATAGCCCTGGTGGATGGCGTGCACGTCCATGTCGGCGGCATCGGGCTCGTAGACGGCGCCCAGCACCTGATCGGGGCGCAGCGCCGGCACCATCTCGCGCGCCTCTTCGCCGCTCAGGCGCGAGGCGCCGGTGTTCATGTCGCGCAGCACCTGCCAGTGGGCTTCGAGCTCGGCCATGTGGTCGGCGCCCGCGACCATCATCGCGCCGCGCGGCGTGAGCAGCGGATGCTCGCTGAAGCCTTCGGGCGGATGTTCGAGGAAGGCCCGGCTCGCCATGGTGAGGGCGCGCACCTGCGCGGTGCCGTAGCTTTCCATGAAGAGGGCGGCGGAGCGGCCGGTGGAGTGGTAGCCGGGTTGCGATTCGCGTTCGAGAAGGATCACGCGTGCGTGCGGCGCGAGCCAATGGGCCACCGAGGCCCCGGCGATACCGCCACCGATCACGAGGAAGTCAGCCACGATGGGCTCTGCAGTGCTGGAGGTCATTGATGAAAAGTGTAGGAACAATTTTGCGGATACGCAAATTTATTCAAGGGTTCCAAGGGGAAACCATGATGCCCCGAGGTGGTGAAATTTGCGTTCGCGCAATTTGCGTATACGCAACTTCCGCGCCCGGGTCACGCGGGTTGGCATGGATGGCGCGCGCCCCGGCTGGCAGAATCCTCGGCACCACAGGAGAAAGCCAAGCGTGAATCCACACACAGGGACCAAGACGCGAACGAAGCCCGGGGACGAGCCACCCACGCTGGATCGCGCCACTTTCGGCAACCGCCTGCGCACCGCGCGCAAGCGCTTCGGCTGGACGCTGGCGCAGCTCGCGGAGCGCTCGGGCGTGTCGATCACCACCATCTCGCGCGCGGAGCGTGGCCAGCTCGCGCTGGGCTACGAGAACTTCACCGCGCTGGGCCACGCGCTGGAGATGGACATGAACGCCATGTTCGCGGGCGCCGGCGTCAAGCCCGCGCAGCTCGACGGGCCGGTGGTCACGCGCGCCGGCAAGGGCGTCGTATACAAGGGCCTTTCCATCGCCTACGAGTTCCTCGGCACCACCGCCGCGGGCAAGCAGATGAGCCCCATCGTCGGCACGGTGCACGCGCGGAAGATCCACGGTCCGGAAGACTTCGTGCGGCATGGCGGCGAGGAGTTCGCCTATGTGCTCTCGGGCGAGATCGAGGTGCACTTCGACAACGGCGAAGTGGTGCGCATGGCGCGCGGCGACTCGCTGTATTTCGACAGCCGCCTGGGCCACGCTTACATCAGCGTGAGCCGGCAGCTCGCGCGCATCGTGGGCATGACCATCGGCGAGAGCGGGCACATGCAATCTGCGCGCGAGGCGCCTGCGTTGAAGGCGCCTCGCAAGACCGGGGCCGCGAAGAAGACCGCGGCTCGCGCCAAGCGCTGAGCACCGTTCCCGCACGGCGCCGGGTGTCTCCGATTTGCGCGCGGCCGGCGCCTTGCCCCGCTATGCTTGCCGCCGCCATTCACTCGGAGACCGAATCATCATGACCATGCGTTCTTCCTTCTTCACCCGTTGCTCGATTGCCGTGGCTTGCAGCCTCGCGCTCGGCGCTGCGCACGCCGCACCCGATGCCAAGCTGCTCGCCGCCGCCGAGAAGGCGCAGCCCGCCGTGATCGACAACCTCAAGGAGATGGTGCTGATCGAATCGGGCAGCCTCAACGTCGACGGCCTGCTCAAGATGGCTGACGTGGTGGAAGGGCGGTTGAAGGCCGCCGGCTTCAAGACCGAGCGCCGCAAGGCCACGGCCGGCGCGGGCGCCGATCTCGTCATCGGCACCATCAAGGGCGCGGGCAAGCGCAGGATCATGCTGCAGGGCCACATGGACACGGTGTACGCGCCCGGCATCCTCAACAGCCAGCCCTACAAGGTTGACGGCAACCGCATCTACGGCCCCGGCATCGCCGACGACAAGGGCGGCCTCGCGGTGATGCTGGCCTCGCTGAAGATCCTGGCCGACGCCGGCTGGCGCGACTACGACACGCTCACGGTGCTGATGAACCCCGACGAGGAAGTGGGCTCGGTCGGCTCGGGCGAGCTGATCGCCACCATGGCCGACCAGCACGACACGGTGCTGTCGTTCGAGCCCACGGTGGCGAAGTCGGTGGTCAAGGGCGAGTCGCTGCTCCTGGGCGCGGCCGGCATCGCACAGGCAACGATGGAGGTGAAAGGCCGCGCCGCGCACGCCGGCGCCGCGCCCGAACTGGGCCGCAACGCGCTGTACGAACTGTCGTACCAGATGCTGCAGACCAAGGACCTCGCCAAGGACATTCCCGGCGTGACGCTCAACTGGACCGTGGCACGCGCCACCGGCCCCATCAACCAGATCACCGAGAAGGCGCAGGCGCTGGGCGACATCCGCATCACGCAGCCGGGCGCCGAGAAGAAGCTCAACGAAGCGCTGCAGGCCAAGATCGCCGCCGGCAAGCTGATCCCCGACACCGAGACCACGGTGAAGGTGGAAGTGGGCCGCCCGGCTTTCATCGCGGGCGACAAGGGCCGCGCGCTGGCCGAGACGGCGCAGGCCATCTACAAGGAAATCGACCGCGACCTCGCGCTGACGCCGATGACCGGCGGCGGCACCGATGCGGGCTACGCGGGCCGCTCGGGCAAGGCCACGGTGGTCGAGAGCTTCGGCCTCGCGGGCTTCGGCTATCACGCACGCGACGAGTACATCGAAGTCGATTCGATCGTGCCGCGCATCTACCTCGTCACGCGGCTGCTGACCGAAATCGGCAAGAACTGACAGGTTCTGAAAAGAGCCGGCATGCGTTAGCCGGCTCGCCGCTCAGGGACGCTCTTGCGGCTGCCCTGGTTCGCCGTGACGGGGTGGGCGATGGGCCGCTGCCGCAGCCGCTGCTGCCGCGGCCACGCGCTGTTGTTGCTGTTGCGCCTGTTGCTGGGCGTGCTGCTGCGCCAGTTGTTGTTGGCGTTGCTGTTGCATCTGCATCGCCTGTTGCTGCTGTTGCTGATGCGCGGCTTGCTGTTGCGCCTGCTGTTGGCGCATCTGCTCCATCTGTGCCTGCTGCTGCTGGCGCGCTTGGTTCTGCGCCTGTTGCTGCTGTTCCCGTTGGTGCTGGATCTGGGCCTGTTGTTGCTGCTGTTGCAGCTGTTGCTGGTGCGCGGCTTGCTGTTGCGCCTGCTGTTGCTGGCGCGCTTGGTTCTGCGCCTGTTGCTGGCGCATTTGCTCCATCTGTGCCTGTTGCTGCTGGCGCGCCTGGTTCTGCACCTGTTGTTGCTGCTGTTCCCGTTGGTGCTGGACCTGCGCCTGTTGTTGCTGTTGCTGCAACTGGGCCTGCTGCTGCGCTCGCGCTTGCTGCTGTGCCTGCTGTTGTTGCTGCATCTGCTGGCGTCTTGACTGCTCCAGTTGCGCCTGTTGCTGCGGCTGCGGCTGCTGTGCTCCCGGCGGTTGGCCCGCGAGGCGCGCCGGCGGGTGCTGCTGCTGATGCGCCTGTTGTTCTGCCTGCTGCGCTTGTTGTCGACGCAATTGGTCCTGCTGCTGTTGCTGTTGCTGCTGGAGCTGTGCTTGCCGCCCCTGCTGCTGCAGTTGCTGCTGCAGTTGCTGCGCGTGAAGCTGCTGCGCCTGTTGTTGTTGCGCCTGCTGCTGCGAGCGCTGCTGCACCTGTTGCTGCATCTGCTGCTGGCGAAGCAGGGCCTCCTGCTGGCGGGCCTGCTGTTGCTGCTGCTGCTGGGCCAGCGCGGCTTGCTGCTGCATCTGCTGTTGCTGCTGCGGCGCGAAGCCCGGAGCGGTCGCGAAGTTGGGTGCCGCGGCGCCGGCCGGCAGCCCGCGCGGTGCGCCGCCATTGTTGTTGTAGACGGTGCGCACGTTGTTCACGTTGTTGACCACCGTGGTCGAGCGCGAGATGTAGGTGTTGTTGTTGTAGACCACGGCCGGGCGGTAGGCCGGGGGCGGCGGTGCGCCGCGGTCTCGGGCGCGCCAACCCGGTGCGCCCCAGTTCACGTTCCACGAATGCCAGCCCCAGTCGTGCCGCTCCAGCGCCGCACCGACCACCACGCCAGCGCCGAACGCGAGCACGCCGGCCGTAATCATCTGGCCCTGGCTGTAGCCCGGCGCCACCTCGACCGGCGGCGCATACGCATAGCCGGGGTACACCGGCTGCGGCGTGCCGTAGATCACCTGCGGGTCATAGGCCGGCACATACACCACGTCGGGCTGCACGGGCTCGATGGTGATGTACTGCGGCGGCGGTTCGATCACTGCGGGGCCGCTGTAGTACGCGGCTTGTGAATCGGGCGCGGGCGCGTAGTTCTGGGGCGTCGCCGCGCTGACCACGCGCAGCTTGTCGTTGTTCTTGAGCCGGCCGGCCTTGGCCGCGCGTTGCCGCATGACCTGGATCGCGTTCATCACGTCGGTCGGGTCGTTGTAGTAGGCCTTGCCCAGCGACTCGGTCCACGGGATGTTGCCGGCCATCTGGTCGACCACGCTGCGAAAGGCGGTGAGCGACTTCACGCTAGGGTCCCAGGGCTGCTGGTTGGCCGCATCGGCCAGCGGGCCGGCCTTGAGGCCGCGGTTCTGCGCGAGCCAGTCGTGCGCGGCGGTGATCTGCTCGGGGTAGGTGGCGCCGGCCAGGATCTGCGCGACCAGCTTGTCGGGGTACAGCGCAATGGGCGCGACCATCTGGTAGAGCTGGTCGGCCGAGGGTGGCACATAGGCCACTGGCACGGCCGCAGGCGCGTTGTTCTGCGGCACCGACGGCGCAGGAATGGACGATGCGGCGGGGTCGATGGCAGCGGTCGGCGTGCTGGTTGGCTTGTCGCAGCCTGCAATGGCGAGTGCGCCGATGCACACCGAAATCGTCAGGAGCCGCGGGACCGTTGGGCGATGGGTTTTTGTCATCTGGAGTTCCATGTGGGCGCCGGCGTCGGCCCGGAACTCTTTCAACGGTGCGCGGCGGCAGGCGATGACAAAGCCTGCGCCCCGGATGCAACGGTCTGTGTCGGTTCTGCGCGGTCAAGCCTGTCGGCGCAGAACCACACGGCCAGGAGGCCGCTGCCTTGCTGCGGCTACTTGGCGCCGCCCGTGTACTTGGTGACGCTGGTGGCACTCACGTGATAGCCGCTCACGCCCATCATCGAATCGTTGCGCAGGGTCTGCAGCTTGCCGGTGACCCACACTGTGTCCATGGCGCGGAACTTGGCGCCCTTCTGCGGCACCACGTGCAGGATCTGGTTGGCAGGCGGCGGCGGCGTGTGGATGCAGGCGCCGAAGTAGGGCACCAGCAGGAACTCGGTGACTTCGCCCTTGGCCTCTTCGAGCGGCACGATGAAGCCGGGGATCCTGACTTCGGTGCCGTTCATCGCGGGATTGGTCGGCGCGTTGTTCGACACCTCCTGCATCTTCATGAGCATCTCGTTGGCGCGCGGGTCGCCGTCGTCGAGCGCGCTCAGGTCCATGCCCTTGAACTCCTTCGCCGGGTCCCAATCCTTGGGCACCAGTTCTTCCCAGGTGATCTGGCGCGGCTGGCCCGGCACGGCCTTGGGCGCGGCCGGCGTCGCCTTGCCGCCCAGCGGGTTGGTGGCGGTGGTGTCCTTTGGCGCGGGCTCCGCGGCCCAGGCGGCGGCGGCAAGGCCGGTGCCTGCGAGCAGCATCGAAAGCCGGATGAAAGCTTTGCTCTTGGACGTCGTGTGTGCGATGGGCATCATGATTCAAATTCTCGGTGAGAGGCCGTCGGCAAGGGAGAGGCGGTAGGCGCGGATGCCGGGCAAGAGGCTTGCCAGCCATCCGGCCGCCAGCAGGCTTGCCATCAGCAGCCATTCGTTCAGTGTAGGTTCCGAGAGGCTCAGTGTCAGTCCGAACTGCGACTGCAGCCATGGCGAGAGCAGGGTAATGCCGAGCACAGCCATCACCACCCCGAAGGCCACGCCGAGCACGGTGACCATCGCGCCTTCGAGCGCGAGCAGCGCCAGCACATGGCGCAGGCCAGCGCCCACGGCGCGCAGCACGGCGAGTTCGCGGCGGCGTTCGTTGAGGCCGGCCATCACCACCGAGACCAGCCCTGCGAGGCTGACCAGCGCGACCAGCGCGGACATCAGCAGCAGCGCGTTCTCGCCGATGCCGATCACGCTCCACAACTCGTCGAGTGCCACGCCGGGCAGGATGGCCATCAGCGGTTCGCCGGTGTAGGTCGAGATCCATCGCTGCACGCCGAACACGGCGGCGCGGTTCTTCAGGCCCACCAGCGCGGCCGTCACGTTCTTGGGCGTGAGGTCGAACTTGCGCACCTGCTCGGCCGGAATGTGCACGCCCGGCATCGGCGCGCCGCCTACCCACTCGAGATGGATGGCCTCCATCGCCGCGAGGCCGATGTGCACCGTGCGGTCGACCGGCGTGCCGGTGCGCGCGAGCACGCCCACCACGGTGAAGGGCTTGTCCGCATGCTCGGCCACGTTGAGTTCGCCGCTGCCGTGCGCCAACGTGATCTTCTGGCCCACGCGGTAGCCGAGCTTGTCGGCCACTTCGGCGCCCACCACCGCATCGAACAGCTCGCTGAAGGGCTTGCCCTCGCGCAGCTTCAGCGTCTGCCTGTCGCCGTAGCGGAAGTGCGTGAAGTAGTCGGTGGACGTGGCCAGCACCGCGAAGCCGCGGTGCGAATCGCCGAGCGACAGCGGCACCACCCAGTCGACACCCGGGTGCGCGGACAGCGCCTGCACGCTCTTCCACGAGATGTTGTTGGTGGCCGCGCCGATGCGGAACACCGAGTACAGCAGCAGCTGCGTCGAGCCGGTGCGTGCGCCCACGATCAGGTCGGTGCCGGAGACGGACGACGAGAAGTTCTCGCGCAGCTCGGTGCGGATGCGTTCGACACCCAGAAGAAGAAAGGTCGACAGCGCGATCGAGAACACGGTGAGCGCGAGCGTGAAGCGCCGGTTCCAGGCGCTGTGCCATGCAATGGAGAAAAGCGCCTTCATTGGCAAACCTCCGCGCGTCGCGCAACGGTATTCGCCTTGGGAGCGGCCCGGCGGCTCATGCGTCCGCCGCCATCGCGCTGGTGGCCGCACGGTTGATCTCGGGCAGCAGCACATGCCGCGCGAAGCGCTGCGCGATGCGCTGGTCGTGGCTCACGAACACGAGCGCGCTGTGGTGCTCGGCACAGGCCGTCAGCAGCACGTCGAGGAAGGCTTCGCGCCGGTCTTCGTCGAGGGCGGAGGTGGGCTCGTCGGCAATCACCACCTCGGGCTGGCCGATGAGTGCGCGCGCGGCGGCCACGCGCTGCTGCTGCCCGACCGACAGCTGAACGGCCTGGCGCTTCCACAGGTTGCGGTCGAGGCCCATCTGGCCGAGCAGGTGCTCGGCCTCGTCGCGCGAGCTGCCGTTGCGCGATGCATTCGCCTCGCGCCGCTGCGAGAAGCGGCAGGGCAGCAGCACGTTGTCGATCACGCTCAGGTACGGCAGCAGGTTGAACTGCTGGAAGATGTAGCCCACATGGGCCACGCGGCTGCGGTCGCGTGCGGCGCCCGAGAGCTTCGACCAGTCGTGCCCGAGCAGCGTGACCCGGCCTTCGTCGGCCACCAGCACGCCGGCCAGCAGCGACAGCAGCGTGCTCTTGCCGCAGCCGCTCGGGCCGTGCAGGAACACCGATTCGCCGGCCGTGATGCGAAAGGCCTCGATGTCGATGCACGGTTTCTTCACGCTGGGCCATGCGAAGCGCAATGCTTCGGCTGCGAGCACGACGCGCAAGGCCGACGGCTCGGCTTGCAGGGAGGTACTCACAGCCTTACTTGCCCCAGCTCAGGCGAACGGGCTGCGTGGCTTGCGCACCGGCAGGGCGCTTCAGCTGGCGCTTGAACTGCCCCTGGGCCGTGGCAATCTGCGAGTCGATCTGGCGCAGGCCCTTGAATGCACCGAACAGGTTGAGGTCGATGAACTTCGCGGCAGTCGCGTTGGTGCAGTTGAAGGAGAAGGTGGCGTCGAGGTCGGCGTGGCCGACGGGCTCGGCGGGGTCGGGATTGCCCAGGCCCAGCGCGCCGGAGCGCAGGTCGACCGGGCCGAGCTTGCAGTTGGCGGCGGGGTCGACGATGAAGAGCTTGTCGGCCGCGCGCAGCTGGGCGACGGCCTCTTCGACGAGCTTCTTCTCGGCATCGGTCCTGGGTGCGCGTTCGAAGCCGACGATGTTGTCGAGCGGGGACTCCATGTCGATCACCACCGTGGGGCCGTCGACGGCCACGTCGAGCTTGAGCTGGCCGTGCACGTGGGCGTGCTGCTGCTGGGCCTGCGCGGCGAGGAACGGGGCTGCCGCGAAGAGCGCGGCGGCGATTGCGAGTCCCGTGGTGCGTTGGAAGCTCCTCAAACGTCGACTCGTCGTCATCAATGTCATGGTTCAGTGCCTTGCCGGGTCGGCAGCCCCGGCGTGTTGCTCCATTCGCTCCAGCTGCCGGCATAGAGCGCGGTCGTCCCGAACCCCGCGATCTGCATGGCGAGCAGATTCGGCACGGCGCTCACGCCGCTGCCGCAATGGTGGACGACAGTCGCCGCGTCGCGTCCCGCGAGCAGCGCTTCGAACTCGGCACGCAATCGCGATGCCGGCTTGAATTTGCCGTCGGGGCCGAGGTTGTCGGCGAAGGGCCGGTTGAGGGCCCCGGGGATGTGACCGGCAATCGGGTCCAGAGGTTCCACCTCGCCGCGGTAACGTGCGCCGGCGCGCGCATCGATCAGGTTCTGGTCAGGCTGGCCGAGCCGGCGCACCACGGTGTCGGTGGTCACGAGCTTCGCGATGGGCTCGCCCGCGACGAAGTTCGACTGGAAGCGCGCGGGCTCCTCGCGGTCGGTGACTTCGCCGCCCGCGGCCTGCCAGGCCTGCAGGCCGCCGTCGAGCACGGCCACGGCCTCGTGGCCCATCCACTTGAGCATCCACCACAGGCGGCCACAGTAGTTGGCGCCGTTGCGGTCGTACACCACGGCCTGCATGCCGTTGGCGAAGCCGATGCTCGACAGCCACGCCGCGAACTTTTCGCGGCTGGGCAGCGGGTGGCGCCCGCCCGATGCGGGCACGCCGTCTTCCTGCGCCACCACCACCTCGCCGTGTGCGCCCGGGGCGCCGTGCCTGGCGCTGAGGTCGGTGTCGAGGTTGGCGTACAGGGCGCCCGGAATGTGCGCGGCGGCGTACTGCTGCGCGCCCGCTTCAGGCTTCATGAGGTCGAAGCTGCAGTCGAACACCATCAAGGGCGTGTCGCCCGCTTGCAATTGCTGGAGTTGTTCGACGGAGATGAGGGTGGTGTACATGGCGTGTGCTCCTTCGAAATCGAGAATGTCGTTGTGTCGTTCAGTGCTCTTCGGCCGGCGCCTTGGGCACCGCCCGCTGTCGCAACACGGTTGCGGCAATGCCGCTCGCGATGATGAGCGCCATCCCGGCCCAGCCAGTGCCATCGATGCGGTCGTTGAACAGCACCACGCTGTAGAACGCAGCGAACACGATGCCCGAATACTGCAGGTTGGCTACCACCAGCGTACCGGCAGCGGTCTTGGCGGTGGCGTAGGCGCGGGTCATGCAGAGTTGTCCGAGGGCAGCCAGCAGGCCGATGGGCAGCAGCCACAGCGCATGCTGCCACGTCCATGCACCGCCGTCCGAAAACCCGGTGGTCGCCGTGGCAATGCCGCCGGCCACGGCCGAGCCGACCGCGAAGTAGAAGACCGTGCGAAGTTCGGGTTCGCCGATGCGCGACAGCGCCACCACCTGCATGTAGGCAAAGGCGGCCGTGAGGCCCGACAGCAGGCCCAGCATGCCCGCGAAGCCTTCGTTGGCGTTGACGCTGGGCTTGAGCATCAGCACCACGCCCGCGAAACCCGCCAGCACGGTCAGCACCAGCGCGCCCTGCAGCGGCGGGCGTTCCACGCGGCCGTCGCGCCCGGGCACCGGCACCCACGCCAGCAGCGAACCGCCGACGAGGAAGGCCGCGACCCACACGCTGCTCATGTAGTTGAGCGTGACGGCTGTGGCCAGCGGCATGTGGGCAATGGCATAGAACCACGCGCCCAGCGAGACCACGCCGATGGTGCTGCGCCAGGCATGCATGCCGGGGTAGCGGGTGGCGAGGGAGACGCCGCGGTTGCGGGCCAGGAGCCAGAGGAAGACGATGCCGATGAGGCCGCGGCCCAGCACCATCTCGCCGCTGTTGAACCACGCCGAGGCCACCTTGACGACCACGCTCATCGTGGCGAACAAGAAGGCGCCGAGCACCATCCAGAGCGCTTGCACTATCGACTCAGGCGTTCTGCATCGCGCTGCGATACCACTCGTGGAACTGCTGCATGCCGTCTTCCATCGGGCTCTGGTAGGGGCCCGTTTCGTTGTCGCCGCGTAGCATCAGCGCGCGGCGCCCGGCGTCCATGCGCTCGGCGATCTCGTCGTCTTCCACGCAGGTTTCCATGTAGGCGGCCTGCTGGGCTTCGACGAACTCGCGCTCGAACGCGACGATCTCCTCGGGATAGAAGAATTCGACCATGTTGAGCGTCTTCGTCGGGCTCACCGGGTGCAGGGTAGACACCGTGAGCACGTGCGGATACCACTCGACCATCACATGCGGGTAGTAGGTGAGCCAGATGGCGCCGTACTTCGGCGGCTTGCCGTCGCGGTACTTGAGCAGCTGCTCCTGCCACTTCTGGTAGATCGGGCTGCCCGCGCGGCCCAGGCGGTTGGCCACGCCCACCGTCTGCACCGAATAGCGGGGCTTGAACTCCCAACGCAGGTCGTCGCAGGTGACGAAGCTGCCCAGTCCCGGATGGAACGGGCCGACGTGGTAGTCCTCGAGGTAGACCTCGATGAAGGTCTTCCAGTTGTAGTTGCACTCGTGCAGCTCGACGCGGTCGAGCGCGTAGCCGCTGAAATCGAGATCGGCCTGCGGCCCGAGGCCGGCCATGTCGGCCGCCACGTCGGGGCCCGAGCCATCCGGATTCTTCTCGAACAGAAGGCCGTTCCATTCGGTCAGCGGGTAGTTGTGCAGGTTCAGGCAGGGGTCCTGCTCGAAATGCGGGGCGCCGATCAGCGTGCCGGTGGTGCGCGAATCGCTTGCGGCGTAGGTCCAGCGGTGCAGCGGGCAGACGATGTTGCCGCCGGCCTGGTTGTCGAGCTGGCCCCGGCCTTGCAGGATCAGGGCCTGGCGGTGGCGGCAGACGTTGGAGATCAGCTCCACGCCCTTGGGCGTGTGAACCAGCGCACGGCCCTGGTGCTCCTGCGGCAGGGTGTGGAAGTCGCCCATTTCGGGCACGGCCAGGCGATGGCCGACATAGCGGGGCCCTCGCGAAAAAAGGTTCTGCATTTCGCGGGCATAGAGTGCCTCGTCGAAATACGCGGAAACTGGAAGTTGGCTCGCGGCCTGCTGCAGTTGAAGACTTAAATCAGACATGGAGGACCTGACCAAGCTCCCCACAGGGAGAAAAAAGAAAAGAACGGAAAGGCGCCGTCCGGGAGGCTCGACGGCCCGAAGAGTGTGTTGACGTCGCCAACGAGAGAAGTTCGCATTGTACCCGGGGGGCATCTTTTGTCCCCTGGCTCTTCACCCGGCTTGGCTGCGTGCAATCGGGCGCCGCTCGAGGCGGTGGCGACTCGTCCGGAGGGACGGCCGCCCGGTTGTTCTGCTCCCAGTCCTAAAATGCCCGGTTTCACCCACGTTTCGCTTGCATGCCCAAGGTGCCTCCCCCTTCCTCGTCCAGCCCGGCGGCAACGCCCGATACGGGCCCGCTGCCTGCCAGTTACGAAGCCGGACTCCAGGAACTGGAGCAGCTGGTGGCGGAACTCGAATCGGGCCAGCTGCCCCTCGACCAACTGCTCGTGAGCTACCAGCGCGGTGCGGCGCTGCTCGCCTTCTGCCGCGACAAGCTGCAGGCGGTCGAAGACCAGATCAAGGTGCTCGATTCGGGCAGCCTCAAGATCTGGACGCCTGAATGAGCGCCGCCGCGCTGAATTCCAGCCATTGGGACGCCCGCACGCTCGCCGGCTGGAGCGACCCCCATCTGGCGAACGTCGAAGCGGCCTTGTCGCGCTGGGTCGGCGTCGATGCGCCCGTGCTGCTGGGCGATGCCATGCGCTACGCCGTGCTCGATGGCGGCAAGCGCCTGCGGCCGTTGCTGGTGCTCGCGGCCAGCGAGGCCGTCGGCGGCAACCAGGCCGCCGCCCTGCGCGCGGCCTGCGCCACCGAGCTGATCCACGCCTATTCGCTGGTGCACGACGACCTGCCGTGCATGGACAACGACGTGCTGCGCCGCGGCAAGCCCACCGTGCACGTGAAATTCGGCGAGGCCGACGCCCTGCTGGCCGGCGACGCGCTGCAGGCCCTGGCCTTCGAACTGCTCACGCCCGACGGCGACGAGATTCCTGCTGCCACGCAGGCCCAGCTGTGCCGGCTGCTTGCCCGGGCCGCGGGCAGCCAGGGCATGGCCGGCGGCCAAGCCATCGACCTGGCCAGCGTCGGCATTGCATTGAATGAAGCACAGCTGCGCGAAATGCACCGCCTGAAGACCGGCGCGCTGTTGCAGGGCAGCGTCGAGATGGGCGCTGCCTGCGGTTCCCTTGCCGGGCCGGCACTGGCCGCGCTGCGCGACTATGGCGCGGCCATCGGCCTGGCGTTCCAGGTGATCGACGACATCCTCGACGTCACGGCCGACTCGGACACTCTGGGCAAGACCGCCGGCAAGGATGCCGCGGCCGACAAGCCCACCTACGTGTCCCTTCTGGGCCTCGACGGCGCGCGCGCCCAGGCCCGCCAGCTGTTGGCCGACGCGCTGGCCGCGCTGGCACGCAGCGGCCTGCCCGACACCGCGGCGCTGCGCGCTTTGGCCCACATGGTGGTCGATCGCGATCGCTAGGATGAAACTTGCCCCCAGTCTTCGCGCACTTCGTGTCGCTTCGCCAACCCCCTTCCAGGGGGCGACACCAGCGGCCCGGCAAAGCCGGTTCCGCGGTGTCTCCCGACTGAATCGCGGCAGTTTCGTGTGTCGCGGGCCACACGAAGCGTGATCGAACACTGAGAAAAGAAAATACCTCCCATGGCTGCTCCGCTGCTTCCCACACTCCACGACCCCTCGCCGATCCGCAAATACGACCGGGCCCAGCTGCGCCAACTGTCCGACGAGGTGCGCGCCTGCGTGCTCGACAACGTCTCGCGCACCGGCGGCCACCTGAGCTCCAACCTCGGCACGGTCGAACTCACCGTCGCGCTGCACCACGTGTTCAACACGCCGCACGACCGGCTGGTGTGGGACGTGGGCCACCAGACCTATCCGCACAAGATCCTCACGGGCCGGCGCGAGCGCATGCCCACGCTCAGGCAGATCGGCGGCATCTCGGGCTTTCCGCAGCGCACCGAGAGCGAGTACGACACCTTCGGCACCGCCCATTCGTCGACCAGCATCTCGGCCGCGCTCGGCATGGCCATGGCCGCCAAGCAGAAGGGCGAAGACCGCCATGCCGTGGCCATCATCGGCGACGGCGCGCTCACGGCCGGCATGGCCTTCGAGGCGCTGAACAACGCGGGCGTGTGCGACTGCAAGCTGCTCGTCATCCTGAACGACAACGACATGTCGATCAGCCCGCCCGTGGGCGCGCTCAACCGCTATCTCGCGCAGCTGATGAGCGGCAATTTCTACGCCGCCGCCAAGAGCGTCGGCAAGAGCGTGCTGCGCAACGCGCCGCCGCTGTTCGAGCTGGCCAAGCGGCTGGAGCAGCATGCCAAGGGCATGGTCGTGCCGGCCACGCTGTTCGAGCAGTTCGGCTTCAACTACGTGGGCCCGATCGACGGCCATGACCTCGATTCGCTGGTGCCCACGCTCGAGAACCTCAAGCACCTCGAGGGCCCGCAGTTCCTGCACGTGGTCACGAAGAAGGGGCAGGGCTACAAGCTCGCAGAGGCCGATCCGGTCGCCTACCACGGCCCCGGCAAGTTCGATCCGCAGGTCGGGCTGGTCAAGCCCGCTGCGGTGGCGAAGCAGACATTCACCCAGGTGTTCGGCCAGTGGCTGTGCGATACCGCCGCCGCCGATGGCCGGCTGGTGGGCATCACGCCCGCGATGCGCGAAGGCTCGGGACTCGTGGAGTTCGAGAAGCGCTTCCCCGACCGCTACTACGACGTCGGCATCGCCGAACAGCACGCTGTGACCTTCGCGGCCGGCCTGGCCTGCGAGGGGCTCAAGCCGGTGGTCGCGATCTACTCGACCTTCCTACAGCGCGCGTACGACCAGCTGATCCACGACGTGGCGATCCAGAACCTGCCGGTGGTGTTCGCGCTCGACCGCGCGGGCCTCGTGGGTGCGGATGGCGCCACGCACGCGGGTGCGTACGACATTCCGTTCCTGCGCTGCATTCCGAACATGAGCATCGCCTGTCCGGCCGACGAGCGCGAATGCCGCCAGCTGCTGACCAGCGCCTACGAGCAGAACCACCCGGTGGCCGTACGCTATCCGCGCGGCGCGGGCGCCGGCGTCGCGCCGAACCTCACGCTCGAGGCCTTGCCCTTCGGCAAGGGCGAGATCCGCCGCGAAGGCAGGCGCATCGCCATCCTCGCGTTCGGCACGCTGCTGTATCCCGCGCTCACCGCGGCCGAGCCGCTCGATGCCACGGTGGTCAACATGCGCTGGGCCAAGCCGCTCGATGTCGAGCTGCTGCTGAAGGTCGCGGGCACGCACGACGCCATCGTCACGCTGGAAGAGGGCGCCACCATGGGCGGCGCGGGCAGTGCGGTGCTCGAAGCGCTGCAGGCTGCCAACATCCAGAAGCCGGTGCTGCAGCTCGGCCTGCCCGACCGCTTCATCGAACACGGCGATCCGGCGAAGCTGCTGGCGAGCATCGGGCTCGACGCGCCCGGCATCGAAGCCTCGATCCGCGAGCGCTTCGTTTCGCGCGCAGGGTAAACCCCCGCCGGGCCCTGTAAGCGCGTTTTTACAATCAAGAAGACTTACACAGTCCCCAACGCGGCCACAAGCCGCGTTTTGTTTTATTCCAAGAACTCGGAGAGCTATCAATGGATCGTCGTTCCCTCATCAAAAACGCCGGCATCGCGGGCGTTCTGGCCGCTGGCATTGCGCCGGCCGTTCACGCGCAAGCCGCGATTCGCTGGCGCCTGGCGTCGAGCTTTCCCCGGTCCCTGGACACCATCTTCGGCAGCGCCGAAATGCTCTCGAAGACGGTCAAGGCGCTGTCGGGCGGCAAGTTCGAGATCTCGGTCCATCCCGCAGGTGAACTGATGCCCGCGTTCGGCGTGGTCGATGCGCTGCAGGCCGACACCCTCGAGATGGCGCAGACGGCGGCCTACTATTTCACCGGCAAGGACCCGATCTTCGCTTTCAGCTGCGCAGTGCCGTTCGGCCTGACCGCGCGCCAGACCGACTCCTGGAAGGAGTACGGCAACGGCCGCAAGCTGCTCGACGCCTTCTTTGCGCAATACAACTTCCGCACCGCCAGCGCCGGCAACACCGGCACGCAAATGGGCGGTTGGTACCGCAAGGAAATCAAGACGGTCGAAGACCTCAAGGGCCTGAAGATGCGCATGGGCGGCGGCGTGTTCGGCGAGGCCATGGCCAAGCTGGGCGTGGTGTCGCAGAACATGCCCGCGGGCGACGTGTACCAGGCACTCGAAAAGGGCACGCTGGACGCGGCGGAGTTCGTCGGCCCCTACGACGATGAGAAGCTGGGCTTCAACAAGGTCGCCCCTTACTACTACTACCCCGGCTGGTGGGAAGGCGGCGCCGACCTCGAGTTCTTCATCAACAACAAGGCGTTTGCCAAGCTGTCGGACGAGAACAAGGCCATCCTCGATGCGGCGACGAAGGTTGCCGCGCGCGACATGATCGCCAAGTACGACGCGTTCAACCCGGTCGCGCTCAAGCGCCTCGTGGCCGCCAAGACCCAGTTGAAGCCGTTCCCCAAGGCCGTGATGGACGCGGGCTTCAAGGCTTCGATGGAAGTGTTCGCCGAGCATGAAGCCAAGTCGGCCGACTTCAAGAAGATCCACCAGGACATGCGTGCGTTCCAGCGCGACCAGATCCTGTGGAATCGCTTCTCGGAGTACCCGTTCAACCAGTACATGAACTCGGTCAAGATCTGAGCATCCGCTCCGGGCCGCCCTTCGCGGCCAGCCAGTAAAAAGGCCGGTCTGCTTTCGCAGGCCGGCCTTTTTTCATGGGCCTTCCGGGGCTGGGCGAGCCCCGGTTTCGCGCCACCTCAGGGCTTCTGCGGCTTCAGCGCGTCCTGCATGGCCTTCATGGGATCGCTTTCGCCGCCTTCGGCTGGCGGCTCCGGCGTGGCCGGCGCCGTACCGGCGCTCGCACCTGGTGCGCCAGGCTCGACCTTCGGTGCGGATTCTTCCGGCGTGCCGTAGGGATCGGCGGGCGTGGCGTCGCCTTCCGGCTTGAGACTGTCGCGCATCTGCGCGCCGATGTCGTCGAGGTTGACCTTGACTTCCTTGTCGAGGCTGCCCGTCACGATCTGCGGGAAGGCGATGAGTACGCCGACCATCGTGAGCTGGATCAGCACGAACGGGATCGCGCCCCTGTAGATCTGCATCGTCGTCACCGGCTCCATGACCTTCTGGGTCACGCGATCGACGTACTGTTTTTCAGGCGCCACCGAGCGCAGGAAGAACAGCGCGAAGCCGAACGGCGGGTGCATGAACGAGGTCTGCATGTTCACCGCGAGCAGCACGCCGAACCAGATCAGGTCGATGCCGAGCTTGTGTGCCACCGGCGCCAGCAGCGGCACCACGATGAACGACAGCTCGAAGTAGTCCAGAAAGAACGCCAGGAAGAACACCAGCACGTTCACCGCGATCAGGAAGCCCACCGGTCCGCCCGGCAGCGACGAGAGCAGGTGCTCGACCCAGATCGGGCCGTCGGCGGCCTGGAACACCAGGCTGAACACCGTGGCACCGATGAGGATGAACATCACGAAGCTCGACAGCTTGGTGGTCGAGGCCAGCGCCTGCTTCAGCAGCGACAGGCTCATGCGCCGGCGCACCCAGGCCATGACCAGCGCGCCCATGGCGCCCATGGCGCCGCCTTCGGTGGGCGTTGCCACGCCCAGGAAGATGGTGCCCAGCACCAGGAAGATCAGCAGCAGCGGCGGGATCAGCACGAAGGTCACCCGTTCGGCCAGCCGCGACAGCAGGTTGAGCTTCAAGCCCTTGTTGATCAGTGCGATCACCAGCGCCACGAACACGCCGCCGCACATGGCGACCACCACTTTCTCGTCGGTGGCCACGAAGGTCACGGGCTCGCCCTGGAACCAGGTGTGCACCGCTTCCATGTTGCGCGCCAGCCAGGCGGCCACCAGGGCCGACAGGGCGGTGAGGGCCACGAGCGACGTGTAGCCGCCACTGCCGTTGGGTTCGCGGAAGGTGCGCGCCTCGGCCGGCAGCGCGGGCACTTGCGCCGGCTTGAAGATCGCGAGGAACACGACGTAGAGCACGTACAGCCCCATCAGCATGAAGCCGGGAAGGAAGGCGCCCTTGTACATGTCGCCGACGCTGCGGCCGAGCTGGTCGGCCATGATGATCAGCACCAGCGAGGGGGGGATGATCTGCGCCAGGGTGCCCGAGGCCGCGATGACGCCGCTGGAAAGCCGCCGGTCGTAGCCATAGCGCAGCATGATCGGCAGCGAGATCAGGCCCATCGAGATGACCGAGGCCGCGACCACGCCGGTGGTGGCCGCCAGCAGCGCGCCGACGAAGATCACCGCCAGCGCCAGGCCGCCGCGCATCGGGCCGAACACCTGGCCGACCGTGTCGAGCAGGTCTTCGGCCATGCCGCTTCGCTCGAGGACGAGCCCCATCAGCGTGAAGAAGGGCACCGCCAGCAGCGTGTCGTTGGCCATGATGCCGATCAGCCGCTGGGGCAGCCATGCCATCACCGACGACTGGAACACGCCGAGCTCGATGCCGACGAGACCGAAGAACAGGCCGCAGGCCCCGAGGCTGAATGCCACGGGGAAGCCAAGCAGCAGGAAGCAGATCAGCCCCGCGAACATGATCGGGGCGAAATTGGCAACAATGAATTCCATGGTGTTTGTCTGCTTGGCCGTTCAGTGTTGCGGTTTTGCGGCCTTGGCGGCATCCGCCTCGGCTTGCAGGCGCAGGGCTTCGATGAGTTCGGCCTCGGCTGTCTTGTCCGTCAGCCGGCCCATCGGGTCAGGCCCTTCCCCGCGCAGGAATGCGATGCGCTTGATCAGTTCCGACCAGCCCTGCAGCAACAGCAGCACGAAGCCCACCGGCAGCGCCGCCCACACGGGCCAGCGGATCAGCCCGCCCGAGTTGCCGGACATCTCGCCCGACTGATACATCTGGATCACCACGGGCGTCGACAGCCAGAGCACCGCGATGCAAAGCGGCGTCAGGAAGAAGGCGAAGCCGATGATGTCGATCCACACCTGCTTGCGCTTAGACAGGCGGCTGTTGAGCACGTCGATGCGCACGTGCTCGCGGTTCAGCAGCGTGAAGCCTGCGGCGATCAGGAACGACCACGCGAACAGGTACCACTGCACTTCGAGGAATGCGTTGGAACTGGTGTTGAACACCTTGCGCACGATCGCGTTGATGGCGCTGATCACCGTGGCGGCCAGGATCAGCCAGATGGCGTATTTGCCCACCTGGGCATTGAGCCAGTCGATGGCCCGGGACAGCTTGAGCAAGCCTTGCATTTCATCTCCATTTTTGTATTGGATGCCCCCCGATACGACGGCACCCGACGCACTGGCCTTGTGTGCCAGCGGGTCGGGTGCGGGAGGCGGAACGAATTCTATCGATGTAATGGAAAGTGTCTTTCGGGGCGTACCCGGGGCCTGGCGAGTGGCCATAATGGCCGATGGCCCAGACACCGCGCCCACCGCCAGCCCCCGCCGAGGCGACGTCTCAGTCGATCGATTCTCCCGACATCTGCCGGGCGGGCCGCGACCTGCTTTCGCTGGCACTGATCGATGCGCGCAACCATACCCTGCACCTGCTGTCGCTCTATGAGCAGGCGCTCGGCGAGGGCATGCCGGTGCCCTCCGCGCCGGATGTCGTGCCGCCGGTCTGGCTGGCCGGCCACATCGGCTGGTTCGCCGAATGGTGGATCGGACGCAACACCCAGCGCGCTTTCGGGGCCGACTGCCCGGTGCGGCCCACGCGCCTTGCGGCCATCGACCCTGGTGCCGACGGCTGGTGGAATCCCGCGCAGAGTGCGCCGAACCGGCGCTGGACGCCCGACCTGCCGGACCTCGCGCAGACCAAGGCCTATCTGCTCGAAACGCTGGAGAGCACGCTCGAGCTGCTCGACAACGCGGCCGAGACCGATGCCGGCCTGTATTTCTATCGCCTCGCGCTGTTCCACGAAGACCTGCGCGGCGAGCAGTTCGTGGTGATGGCGCAGACGCTGGGGCTGCCGCTGGGCTTCGAGCAGGCGCCCATCGCCGTCACGCGCGAGCCGCTGCTGCTGCCGGCCACGCGCTGGGAACTGGGCATGCCCGAGGGCGGCTTCGCTTTCGCGCAGGAACGCGCGGCGCATCGCGTCGACGTGCCCGAGTTCGAGATCGACGCGCAGCCCGTCACCTGGAACCAGTACACCGAATTCGTCGACGACGGCGGCTACGACCGCGAGGAGCTGTGGCACGGCGAAGGCTGGCGCTGGTTGGCCGCGCAAGTCGAGGGCCGTCGCGGGCCGCGCTATGTCGAGCAGATCGGCGGGGCGCGCAGCGGCACCGGCGGTTCGGTGCTGCAGCAGCGCTTCGGCGCGACGGTGCGCGCGGCCGGCCATCACAGCGCGGTGCACCTGAGCTGGTGGGAGGCCGATGCCTGGGCACGCTGGGCCGGACGTCGCATCGCGACCGAGGTCGAGTGGGAGATCGCGGCGCACACGGCCGCGCGGCGCGGCTTCCGCTGGGCCGACGTGCATGAATGGACGGCGGGCACGCTGCAGCCGTGGCCGGGCTACCGGCCCGACCCATGGAGCGCGGGAGGCGAATTCGATCCCGCGGCAGCCTTCGGCCGCGCGCGCGTGCTGCGCGGAGCGTCGTTCGCGACGCGTGCGCGCCTGCGTTCGCCGCGCCGCCGCGGCTTTGCGCTGCCTCATCGCGACGACGGTTTCTTCGGTTTTCGCACCTGCGCGCTGTAGAGACTGATGGTCAGCGCTCGCCGCCGGCTTCGGACGACAGCGGCGGCGCCACCTCCTCCAGCGGCTTGCGCTCCGCGTCGACCGCATGGCGCAGGGCCAGCAGCCCCGCGACGATGACCAGCGCCGCCCCGATGCCGTAGCCCACCATCACCGCACCCCGGCTGCCGGTCTCGATCAGCAGGCCGAACAGCAGCGGCGCAGCGAAGCCGCCCGCGCCCATGCCGACCGCATAGAAGATCGCGATGGCGATGGCCCGCATCTCGAGCGGAAACACCTCGCTGACCGTGAGGTACGCCGAGCTCGCCGCCGCCGAAGCCAGGAAGAACACCGCCGACCAGCACAGCGCCTGGCTGCGCGCATCGAGCCAGCCCATCATGAAAGCCCAGCCCGTGAGCGCGAGGCCGACGCCCGCGAGCACATAGGTCAGCGCGATCATCCGTCGCCGTCCCACGCTGTCGAACAGCGGCCCCAGCAGCAGCGGCCCGAGCACGTTGCCCAGCGCGAACGGAAAGATGTAGAGCGCCACGTCGCCTTCGGGCACGCCATAGAAGCGCGTGAGCACCAGCGCATAGGTGAAGAAGATCGCGTTGTAGAAGAAGGCCTGCGAGATCATCAGCGCCAGCGCGACCACGCTGCGCTGCGGGTAGCGCCTGAGCAGCACGCGCGCCACTTCCCGCATCGGCGGGCTGTTGGGGCGCGCGGCCGTGTAGTTCACGTGGCCTTGCGGCGCGGGCATCGGTCCGTGCTGCGCCTCGACCTCGGCCTCGATCTGCTCGACGATGCGCCTGGCTTCATCGGCCCGCCCGTGCGCAACGAGCCAGCGCGGGCTCTCGGGTACGTGACGCCGCACCAGCAGGATTGCCACCGCCAGCACCGCGCCCAGCGCGAAGCCCGCGCGCCAACCCCACACCGGGCCGATCACGCGCGCGTCGAGCAGCACGAGGCTCAGCGCCGCGCCCAGCGCAGCACCGATCCAGAAGCTGCCGTTGATCGCGAGGTTGACGCGCCCGCGCACGCGCGCCGGAATGAGTTCGTCGATGGCAGAGTTGATGGCCGCGTACTCGCCGCCGATGCCCAGCCCCGTGACGAAGCGGCACAGCGCGAAGAAGGCGAAGTCGGGAGAGAACGCGGTGGCCAGCGTGCCGATGGTGTAGACCACCAGCGTGACGAGAAACAGCTTCTTGCGTCCGAGCCGGTCGGTGAGCCGCCCGAAGAGCAGGGCGCCGAGCACCGCACCCGCCACGTACACCGAACCCGAGAGGCCGATCTCGCCGGCCGTGAGTCCAAGCGTGTCGGGCCGCTCGAGCACGGCGCCGATGGAGCCCACGAGCGTGACTTCGAGCCCGTCGAGCACCCAGGCAACGCCCAGTGCGATCACCACGCGCCAGTGCCAGCGGGACCATGGCAGGCGGTCGAGGCGGGCGGGGATGTCGCTGCGCAATGCCGTCATTGCGCCGATTATTGGAAGGCGGCCGGCGCGCCGCCTGTAGGACCGTGCCGGTCTATGATCCGCGCGCCGCGAGGGAGCGGCGACTACATCAATGCAGCGAGGGGAAACATGACTGGTCTCGATGGCGCGCATCGCCGCGCGTTCTGGCTTTGTGCATTTCTGGCAATCGCCAGCTTGGCGGGCTGCGGCGCGCCGCCCACCTACAAGAATCGTCCGGTTTCCGGGGATTCGCCCGGGACTTTTGCGTTAGCGCATGCAAAGGCGGTAGAGGAGCCGCGGCATGCGATGCGTCACCTGGATGAAGCCAGGAGCGTTGTCTATACGCAATCCGAGGGCGGGGGCGGCGTTGCGGTCGGGCTGCTGTTCGGTCCATTGGGCGCGGCGGCCAATGCCGGCATGATCGACAACAGAACCGAGCTAGACGCGCAGCGCCTGAAAGGTAAGCTCACGCTGGAGCCCCGGCAACTGTTCCTCGATGCCGCGATTCGCCAGGGGCTGGATGTGGCCAGCGCGGGTGCGGCGGGGCAAACCGGCGCAACGCCCTATCTGCACATCAGCAAGGCCAGCAACGGACGGTTGCTCACAGCCGTGGCGGTCCGATTGGAGCAGGGCACCGGTGCCGACCAGTGGGCCGGCCTCTACTTGTACCAACTGCCACTTTCCTACTCGCTGGACGATCTGGCCAAGCCTACCGAGGAGATCCAGCGTCAGCTGAGTACGGAGGCCGCACGAGGCTTCTCGGAGCTTGCGGCCTTCATGGCGAAGGAAGGGCAGCCAAAAGATGGACCGGGGAAGACCGCGCCGGAAAAGGAATTCACCTATGTCTCGGATCTGCTGACGCCGCGTTTCGAGATCCAAATGCGCGGGCGCTTCATCGCACGGTCGGAAGATCTGGTGTGGTTCAGGACTTTCGACGGCATCTACGCAGTGCGCGCGTCCAACATCAAGATCAAGTCGGGGCGGATCTGAGGGGCTGCTCCGCCAGATCTCCCCTTGTCTTCGATCAGGCCGTCTCGGCCAGTGCGTCGGCCAGTGCGTTGACCATGCGATCGATCTCCGCTTTCTCCGCAATGAAAGGTGGAGCGAGCTGGATCGTGTCGCCGCCGTAGCGCACGTAGAAGCCCTTCTTCCAGCAGTTCATCGCGATCTCGTACGGACGGCGCGCGGGTTCGCCCGGCAGTGCGGCAATGGTGATGCCCGCGGCGAGGCCGTAGTTGCGGATGTCGGCGACGTGCTTGCTGCCCTTGAGGCTGTGCACAGCGTTCTCGAAGTGCGGTGCCAGCGCCTGTACGCGGCCGATCATGTCTTCCTTCTGCAGCACGTCGAGCGCGGCGATGCCGGCGGCGCAGGCCACCGGGTGTGCGCCGTAGGTATAGCCGTGCGGGAACTCGAGCATGTAGTCGGGGCCGCCGGCGGCCATGAAGGTGTCGTAGATGTCCTTGTTCGCGACCACGGCGCCCATCGGCTGCGCGCCGTTGGTGACCTGCTTGGCGATGTTCATGATGTCGGGCGTCACGCCGAAGGCTTCGGCACCCGTGAGCGCGCCGCAGCGGCCGAAGCCGGTGATGACCTCGTCGAAGATCAGCAGGATGTTGTTCGCGGTGCAGATGTCGCGCAGGCGTTTCAGGTAGCCCTTCGGCGGAATCACCACGCCGGCCGAGCCCGCGAAGGGCTCGACGATCACGGCCGCGATGTTCGAGGCGTCGTGCAGCGCGATCAGGTCGAGCAGGCGGTCGGCCAGCTCGGCGCCGTTCTCGGCCATGCCGCGCGTGAAGGCGTTCGATGCGAGCTGCGTGTGCGGCAGGTGGTCGGCCTCGACGCCCTGGCCGAAGAGCTTGCGGTTGGCCGCGATGCCGCCGACCGAAATGCCGCCGTAGTTGACGCCGTGGTAGCCCTTCTCGCGGCCGATCAGGCGCGTCTTGCTCGCCTGGCCCTTGGTGCGCCAGTAGGCACGCGCCATCTTCAGCGAGGTGTCGGCGGCTTCGGAGCCCGAGCCGGTGAAGAACACGTAGTCGAGGCCTGCGGGCGTCAGTTCCTTGATCTTGTTGGCCAGCTCGAACGAGAGCGGGTGGCCGAACTGGAAGGCCGGCGAGTAGTCGAGCTTCGCGATCTGGCGGCTCACCGCCTCGGTGATCTCGGGGCGGCCGTGACCGAGGCCCGAGCACCACAGGCCCGAGAGGCCGTCGAAGATCTTGCGGCCGTCGGCGTCGGTGAAGTAGGCGCCCTTGGCCTCCACGATGATCCGCGGATCGGCCTTGAAGTTGCGGTTGCCGGTGTAGGGCATCCAGTGCGCGTCGAGCCAGGCGGCGTCGGTGCGCAGGGCGGGCGTCGGTTCGATGGCGGGCGTGGCGAGGGTCATGGCGCTTCCCGCACGGGGCGGGCTCCGGGGGGTGATGGGATGTGCCGATTGTTCGCAGAGCCTTCAGTGTGGAGAATGGCGCAATATCAATGTTCACTTGACAGTTCATGCAAGTAAAAGAGAAGACCCGGAACAGTGCCCAGAGCACCCGCAGCCGCGCCGTTCTGGGGCAGCTCAGCGACATGGACCTGCGCCTGCTCAAGGTGTTCAAGAGCGTGGTCGACTGCGGCGGGATGGCGGCGGCCGAGCTGGAGCTGAACATCGGCACCTCCACCGTGAGCCGCCATGTGAAAGACCTGGAGACGCGGCTCGGCCTGGTGCTGTGCCGGCGCGGCCGGGCGGGCTTCGCGCTCACGGCCGAGGGGCAGCGCGTGTACGACGAGACGCTGCGGCTGCTTGCCTCGGTCGACGCCTTCCGCGGCAGCATCGACGACATCCACAACCGCATGGGCGGACAGCTGGACGTGGCCCTGTTCGACAAGACCGCGACCAACCCGAAGGCGCGCATCGGCGAGGCGATTGCGCGCTTCACCGAGATCGCACCGGAGGTGAGCCTGGCGGTGCATGTCGGCTCGATCAACGCGATCGAGCAGGGCGTGCTGGAGGGCAACTTCCAGATCGGCATCATCCCGGCGCACCGCACTTCGAAGAGCCTCGTGTATGCGGACCTGTTCGACGAGACGATGCTGCTTTACTGCGGCAGGGGCCATCCGCTGTTCGACAGCCCGCATGCCAAGCTCACCTGGTCGAAGCTTGGCGCGCATCATTTCGCGGGGCTGGGCTACCACTCGCCCAACATGGAGCTGAGCCACCGCGCCAAGCTGTCGCGCAAGGCGACCGGCTTCGATCAGGAGGCGATTGCGACGCTGATCCTCTCGGGGCGCTTCCTCGGCTTTCTGCCCGACCACTATGCGCAGGTTTTCGAGCAGCGCGGGCTCATGAAGGCGGTGCTGCCGGCGCGCTTCAATTACGCGTGCCGGTTCGTGAGCCTGCTGCGGCGGTCGCCGAAACCGTCACGGGCGGTATTGGCGTTTCAGGCGTGTCTGGAAAAGGCCCATGCCTGAAACGGCGGTGTGATCCCGTCGACGCGGTGACCTTTTTCGCGAATGTCCCCCGGCCTGCGGCCTCCTCCTTTATTTCGCGAAAAAGGCCCCCGCATCGGCGGGATCGTTCAGAGCACTGGTTGATCGGCCAGCACAAGCGCTGCGCCCATCGTGCACAGGGCATCGGGTGCTTCCCGCAGCGAAATAAAGGAGGAGGCCGAAGGCCGGGGGACATTCGCGGAGGGGAGTACCCGGTGGCCTGTGCACGCGCCCTGAAAAATCTAACGCTGCCCGCTTGGCAGCAACAGATGCTTCGCCCCGATGTGCGCCTCCATCTCGTGCATGTGCTGCTCGGCATCGACCATGTGCTCCGCCATCAGCCGACGCACTTCGTTTGCATCTTCCTTGCGATAGGCCGCGAGCAGCTGCGTGTGGTAGTCGACGTTCGTCTCGCCGAAGTGGTGATGGTCCAGCGCCTTCTTGTAGACCACGAGGTCGCGCAGCAGGTCGTTCAGGAAGCGGCACATGAAGGACAGCACCGGGTTGGGGCAAGCCTCGGCCAGCATGGTGTGAAAGGCCAGTTCGGCTTCGCGCTGCGTGCGCAATTCGTCCTCGTTGGTGGGCTCGATGGTGCAGAGGCGCACGTTTTCTTCGAGCCGTTCGAACTGCGCGGGCGTCAGCTTGCCGATCACGCTCACTGCCAGCTCAGGCTCCAGCACCTTGCGCAGCTGGTAGATGTGATGCCCGTCGAGGTGATGGAAGTGCAGGAAGTTGCGCAGCGGCTCCGAGGCATGCTCGACCGACACCTGCTGCAGGTACGCGCCGCCGCCGGGGCCGGTGCGGATGGCGATGAGCCCGCGCACCTCCAGCGCCTTCAGTGCCTCGCGCACCGTGCTCTTCGAATAGCCGAAGAGCTCGATCAGTTCCTTCTCGTTCGGTAGCCGGTCGCCGGGCTGCTTGCGCTCCGCCACGATCCAGCGCTTGACGTCTTCGACGATGACGTCCGAGAGCTTCTGCCGCTTGGGACGGTTCTCTCCCACTCTCATTGAAACGCTCCATGCCCATCGGGAGATGCGCGGGATGCGCAACAGCGCGCGATCTTAAACGGCGTGATGCAGGAGGTTGGTCTGGTTTTGGGCACAGGGCTTGCTAGCGGGTTTTTACCAGCATATTAATCCTATTTATCCGCTTAAATTTGCCGGCGCTTGTCCCCGCCGCTTCTTTTCCTACCCCTCATTACGACCGGAGTTCCTCCATGCAACGCAGACAACTTCTTCAACTCGCCGCCCTCTCGGCCGCTCCCGCCTCGCTCCTGGCCGGTCGCGCCGCCTTCGCCCAATCGGCCGATGCGATCCGCTTCGGCTGCCCGGTGCCCATGTCGGGCGCGTTCGCTGCCAATGGGAAGTTCGCCGACCTGGGCATGAAGCTGGCCATCGAGCAATACGGCAGCGTGCTGAAGCGTCCGCTGGCCTACACGGTGCTCGACACCGAAGGCAAGCCGGCGACCGCCGTGCGCAAGGTGCAGGAAGCCTCGCAGCAGCAGGGCGCGAAGTTCTTCGCGGGCGGCATCCTGTCGTCCGAAGCGCTGGCCATGGGCAAAGAGGCCGAGAAGGCCGGCGGCCTGTTCATCACCACCGCGGGCGCCGACGAGATCACCGGCAAGGACTGCAACCCCGCCACCTTCCGCTGGTCGGTGCCCACCTTCGGCGCCATCGAGCAGACGGTGCGCCCGCTGATCGCGTCGATGCCCAAGGCCAAGCGCTGGTACACGATCACGCCGCAGTACGTGTTCGGCGAGGGCCTGCTCGGCGCGGCCAAGAACATCTTCCAAGAGAAGGGCATCGAGCACGTGGGCAACAGCTATCACTCGCTCAACGAGAAGGAGTTCAGCGGCTATCTCACCAACGCCATGGCGGCCAAGCCCGACGTGCTGCTGCTGCTGAACTTCGGCGCGCAGTCTTCGGCCGCGCTGCGCCAGGCAGTGAGTTTCGGCATGCACAAGAACATGACGATCCTCATCGCCTGGGCCTCGGGGCTCGAGCAGTTCGACGAGCTGGGCGCCGACCTGTGCGACGGCGTGTACTTCGGTGCGCAGTACTGGCACACGGCCGACACCGCACTCAACAAGGACCTCGTGAAGCGCACGGCCGACAAGCTCAAGATCGTGCCCAACTACAGCCTCGCGGGCTCGTACATCTGCACCAAGATCCTGATCGACGGCATCGTGAAGGCGGGCTCGGTGGACCAGAAGGCGGTGATCGCCGCGCTCGAAGGCATGAAGTTCGAGGGCCTCACGGGCACGGAAGAAATCCGCAAGGCCGACCACCAGGTCATCAAGGACTACTACCTGCTCAAGGGCAAGGCCAAGTCGAAGATGGCGAACGCGGCCGACTACGTCGACGTGGTCAGTTCCGGCAAGTCGTTCCTCCCGATCGACAAGAGCGGCTGCAAGCTGGCCTGACGCAACGCAAGCCAACGAGCCCATGACCGTCTACCTGCTCCAGACCATCAACGGAATCGGCATCGGCATGCTGTATTTCCTGCTGGCCGTTGGCTTGTCCATCGTGTTCGGCCTGCTTCGCTTCGTGAACTTCGCGCACGGCGCTTTCTATCTGCTGGGCGCCTATCTCTGCTACCAGGCCATGCAGTGGGGCCTGGACTTCTGGGTCGCGCTGGTCGTGGTGCCGCTCGCCGTGGGCGCACTGGGCTGGCTGGCCGAGAAGCTGCTGCTGCGCCGCGTGTACGCCAAGGCACACGAGTTCCACATCCTCGTGACGGTGGGCCTCGCGCTTGCGGTGCAGGAGATCGTGATCGTGTTCTGGGGCCCGCTGGGCAACAGCGTGGCCACGCCCGACCTGCTGCAGGGCGTGGTCATGTGGGGCGCCTTCGTCTATCCCAAGTACCGGCTGTTCGTGATCGGCTTCACCGCCGTGCTCGCGGTGCTGCTGTGGTGGGTGCTCGAAGGCACGCGCCTGGGCAGCGCGGTGCGCGCGGGCAGCGAATCGACCGAGATGGTGTCGCTGCTCGGCATCAACGTGTTCCGGGTGTTCAGCCTGGTGTTCGCGCTGGGTGCGGCCACGGCAGCGCTGGCCGGCGTGCTGGCCGCGCCGATCCGCGGCGCCGAACCCTTCATGGGCGTCGAGGCGCTGAGCGTCGCCTTCGTGGTGGTGGTGATCGGCGGGCTCGGCAGCTTCGGCGGCGCGCTCGTGGGCGGGCTGCTCATCGGCATCGTGCAGAGCCTCATGAGCACCATCTGGCCGCCGGGGGCGAGCCTGATGATCTACATCGCGATGGCGGCCGTGCTGCTGCTGCGCCCGCATGGCCTGCTCGGCCGAAAAGGATGAACGCCATGCCGAGAAAAATCACTTTCCTTCTGGCACTGATCGCCGCGCTGGGCCTGCCGCTGGTGCTGCGCTCGGGCTCGCTCGCGAGCGAGGTGCTGATCTATGCACTCGCGGCCCTGGGCTGCAACCTGCTGCTGGGCTACACGGGGCTGCTGTCCTTCGGTCAGGGCATCTTCTTCGGGCTGGGCAGCTACACCATCGCGATCCTGCTCACGCGCCTGCACCTGCCGATGCCGCTCGCCTTGCTCGCGGCCGTGGCCATGGGCGCGCTCGGCGCGGCGCTGGTCGGCTGGGTCGCCATCCGCCAGCGCGGCACCTACTTCGTGATGCTCACGCTGGCCTTCGCGCAGATGTTCTATTTCATCGCCTACACCGCCACCGACCTCACAGGTGGCGACAACGGCCTGCTCGACGTGCCGCGCCCCGGTTTCATGGACACGCCGTGGAAGTACTACGCCTTCGTCGCGGTGATCTTCCTGATCGCATTTGGGCTGCTGCTGCGCGTGACCGATTCGATCTTCGGTCGCACGCTGCTGGCCATCCGCGACAACGAGGACCGGGCCGCCGCCGTGGGCTACGACCTCAAGCGCTTCAAGCTGCTGGCTTTCGTTATCTCGGGCGCCGTCACCGGCCTCGCGGGCGGGCTGCACGCGATGATGACCGGCATCGCACCGCTGTCGAACGCCGAGTACCACACGAGCGAGATGATCCTGGTCATCACCGTGATCGGCGGCACCGGCAACCTGTTCGCCTCGGTGCTGGGCCCGGCCTTCTACGTGCTGCTTGCCGATTGGCTGTCCACGCTGTGGCCGCGCTGGCTGTTGCTGCTGGGCTTGCTGCTGATCGGCGTGAGCATCGGCATGCAGCGCGGGCTCTGGGGGCTGGGCGAGGGCGCCTGGCGCCGCATCTTCCGCAAGACATCGCCCGACGCCAAAGTGCCCGCGGCCCTGGGAGAAAAAGCATGACGGACATCCTCATCGAAGCCGTCGGCGTCACCAAGCACTACGGCAAGTTCGCCGCGCTCGGCGGCGTCGACCTGAAGATCAGGCGCAATACCGTGCACTCGGTGATCGGCCCGAACGGCGCGGGCAAGACCACGCTGTTCCACATGCTCACCGGCACCGGAACCACCACGGGCGGCCGCATCCTGTTCGACGGCCACGACGTGACGCGCGAGCCCGACCACCAACGCGTGCAGCGCGGCATGGCGCGCTCGTTCCAGGTCACGGCACTATTCGCGAGCCTTTCGGTGCGCGAGAACCTGCGGGTGGCGGCGCAGGGCGTTTCGCCGCGCCAGGCCATGAACTGCTGGCGCGCGCCGGTCGGCGAACTCGCCTGCGCGCGGACGGTGGACGAGGTGCTGCAGCGCGTGGGGCTCGAACGGCTGGCGAACACGCCGGTCAGCGAGTTGTCGCACGGCCAGCAGCGCCGCCTCGAAGTGGGCATGGCGCTGGCCGCCAGGCCGAAGGCGATCTTTCTCGACGAGCCGACCTCGGGCATGGGCATCGACGACCTCGACGACATGAAGCAGCTGATCCGCGGCCTGCGCGACCAGCACACCGTGGTGCTGATCGAGCACAACATGAACATCGTGATGGACATCTCCGACACCGTGACCGTGATGCAGCTGGGCCGCGTGCTTGCCGAAGGGCTGCCGGGCGACATCCGCTCCGATGCGCGCGTGCGCACGGCCTACCTGGGCAACATGATCACTGGAGGAAAAGCATGAGCGCCGTCTCTTGCTCCCTCTCCCCCTGGGGAGAGGGTGGGGGTGAGGGCATGGGCCTTCGCAGATGTGCTGCCTTTGCCATCGCCGTCGGCCCTCACCCCAGCTCTCTCCCCGAGGGGAGAGGGAGCAAAAGCCGCACCGCGAGCGGCCATTCAAGAACAGAGGTTCGCCAATGACCCATTCCATCCTCGAAGTCGAGGGGCTGCACGCCCACTACGGCAAGAGCCATGTGCTGCAGGGCGTTTCGATGCGCGTTGGCGATGCCGAACTGGTCACGCTGCTGGGCCGCAACGGCGCGGGCAAGTCGACCACGCTCAAGAGCATTGCCGGCGCGGTCACGCCCACGGGTGGGCGCGTGCGCTTCCAGGGCGCGGACATCGCGGGCCTGCCGCCGCACCGCATCGCCGCACGCGGCGTGTGCCTGGTGCCCGAGCACCGCGGCGTCTTCAAGCTGCTCACGGTGGAAGAAAACCTGCTGCTCGGCCTGCGACGCGAATCGCCCTGGCAGTTGGCCGACATCTACCGCATCTTTCCGCGGCTGAAGGAGCGGCGGCGCAACGGCGGCGGGCAGCTTTCGGGCGGCGAGCAGCAGATGCTGGCCATCGGCCGCGCGCTCATGAACCATCCGCGCCTGCTGATCCTCGACGAGCCGGTCGAAGGCCTGGCGCCGGTGATCGTCGAGGAGATCGTCGCGCAGCTCAAGACCATCAAGGCGGCTGGCGTGGCCATCCTGCTGGTCGAGCAGAACCTCGAAGTCTGCGTGCAGCTGGCCGACCGCCACTACATCGTGGAGCAGGGCGTGATCGTGCACGAGGCCGGCAACGACGACTTCATGGCCGACCATGAAGTGAAAGATCGCTATCTGGGCGTGGGCCTTGCTTGAGGCTCCCCGCAACACCCTTCCTTATCGCAAAGCCATGAACTCACACACCGAACTCCGCATCGACGGCCAGCGGCTCTGGAACTCGCTGATGGAACTGGCGCAGCTCGGCGCCACCGAGAAAGGCGGCGTCTGCCGCATCGCGCTGACCGACCTCGACCGCCAGGGTCGCGACCTGTTCACGCGCTGGATGCGCGAGGCGGGTTGCGAAGTGCGCGTGGACGCCATCGGCAACATCTTCGCGCGCCGCGCCGGCCGCAACAATGCGCTGCCGCCCATCACCACCGGCAGCCACATCGACACGCAGCCCACGGGCGGCAAGTTCGACGGCAACTATGGCGTGCTCGCGGGGCTGGAGGTGATCCGCAGCCTCAACGACGCGAAGATCGAAACCGAAGCACCGCTCGAAGTGGCCGTGTGGACCAACGAGGAGGGCTCGCGCTTCGTGCCCGTGATGATGGGCTCCGGCGTGTTCGTCGGTGCCTTCACGTTGGAGCATGCGCTGGCGCAGCGCGACAACGATGGCGTGAGCGTGTCCGACGCGCTTGCCGCCATCGGCTATGCAGGCAGCACGGCTGCTTCGGTGGCCGCATCGCCGGTGGGCGCGTACTTCGAGGCGCACATCGAACAGGGCCCGGTGCTCGAAGCCAACGAGCGCGTGATCGGCGTGGTTGAAGGGGCGCTGGGCCAGCGCTGGTACGACGTGGTGGTGCAGGGCATGGAGGCGCATGCCGGCCCCACGCCAATGGAGCTGCGCAAGGACGCGCTGCTGGCCGCCTCCGAGCTCGTGATCGAGGTCAACCGCATCGCGCTGGCGCACGCGCCGCATGCGCGCGGCACGGTCGGCTGGATCGACAACTATCCGAACTCGCGCAACGTGATCCCGGGCCGCGTGAAGATGAGCGTCGACCTGCGCGCGGCCGACGACGTGGTGCTGTCGGCCATGGATGCCGAGCTGAAAGAGGTGGTGCGGCGCATCGCGACGAAGGGCAAGGTCGAGATGTCGGTGGAGCAGGTCGTCTACTTCCCGCCGCAGCCTTTCACGCCCAAGCTCGTGTCCGCCGTGCGCGAGGCCGCACAGGCGCAGGGCATGAGCTGGATGAACGTGATCAGCGGTGCCGGCCACGACGCGGTGTATCTCGCACGCGTGTGTCCCACGGCCATGATCTTCGTGCCCTGCCTCGACGGCATCAGCCACAACGAGATCGAGGACGCGCAGCCCGACCACCTCGAAGCCGGTTGCAACGTGCTGCTGCAGGCGATGCTGCAAAGCGCGGGAGTGGCGTCGTCATGAAGGTGCTGATCGCACGTCTCAACCACGAGACCAACACCTTCTCGCCCGTGCCCACGCCGCTCGCGGCTTTCGGACCCGACGGCCCGACCTTCGGCGAGCAGGCCTACCGGGACAACAAGGGCATGCGCACGGCGATGTCGGCCTTCATCGACCTGGCGGAGCAGGCCGGCGCCACGCTGGTCACGCCGGTGTCGGCCTCGGCCAACCCGAGCGGGCCGGTCGACGCGCAGGCCTACACCACGCTCACGCAGTGCATCGTCGATGCGGCGCCGGGCTGCGACGCCATCCTGCTCGACCTGCACGGCGCGATGGTCGCGCAGAACAGTGCCGACGGCGAAGGCGACCTGCTCGTGCGCCTGCGCGCGGCGGCGCCGGGCGTGCCCATCGGCGTGGCGCTCGACCTGCATGCCAACGTCACACCCGCGATGGTCGGCAACGCGGACGTGATCGTCGGCTTCAAGACCTATCCGCACATCGACATGTACGAAACCGGCGAGCATGCCGGCCGCCTGCTGTTCGACCTGCTGGCCGGGCGCAGCAGGCCGGCGATGCGCTGGCGCCAGCTGCCGCTGATGGCGCACACGCTGCGCAGCGCCTCGTTCACCGGTGCCATGCAGCGCGCCATCGAGGCTGCGCGGGAAGCCGAGAAATCGTCGGAGTCGCTCGCGGTGTCGATCCTGGCGGGCTTCTCGCTGTCGGACATCGAGGCGCCGTGCATGAGCGTGATCGCGGTCGACGCGCAATCGCCCGAACGCGCGCAGGCCACGGCCGACCGCATCGCGATGCAGATGTGGAGCGAGCGCGAAGCCTTCATCTACCGCAGCGAGCCGCTCACGCAGTCGGTGGCCCGCGCAAAGCTCATCGCCCAAGGCGCCACGCGCCCGGTGCTGCTGCTCGACCACGGCGACAACTGCATGTCGGGCGGCAGCTGCGACACCATGGACGTGCTGCAGGAAGCGCTGGCGCAAGGGCTGCACGGCATCGGCGTGGGGCCGCTGTGCGACCCCGAAGCGGTGGCTGAACTGATTGCGGCGGGGGAGGGCGCGGAGGCGACCGTCGCACTTGGCAACAAGGTCTCGCTGGAAGGCATCGGGTTGAAGAAAACGCCGGTGCGCCTGACGGGCACCGTGCGCACCATCGGCAACGGCGAGTACGTGATCACTGGCCCCACCTACACCGGTCAGCGCAGCAGCATGGGCCGCACGGTGCTGTTCGACATTGGCGCCGCGCGCATCGTGGTGACCGAGCGCACGCAGGAGCCGTGGGACATCGGCGTCTTCGAGTGCGCGGGGCTCGATCCGCGCAGGGAACGCTTCCTGCTGCTCAAGTCGCGCATGTATTGCCGGCCGGTGTTCGAGCCGCTGTCGGCCGCGCTGGTGGAGTGCGACAGCCCGGGCGTGACCAGTTCGGACTACGGCCTGTTCCCGTTCAGCAAGGTGCGCCGGCCGGTGTTTCCGCTGGATGCGAACGCCTCGATGGACCTTGCCGCATAACCTGCCAGGTCATCGACGCGAATCGCGTGCGGCGCGACCATTCCTTCACCCCGCGATGTTGCGGGTCGAACCCCTCGAAAGGAATCGTCATCATGAACACCGCCGCACACGATGCCACTGCGATTGCCCAACGCTACATCGCCGTCTGGAACGAAACCGACGCCGCGCGCCGCGCCGCGCTGATCGAAGCCGGGTGGGCCGCCAACGCGCACTACGTGGACCCGATGGCGCAGGCCAGAGGGCATGAGCAGATCAGCGCGCTGGTCGGCGCGGTGCACCAGCGCTACCCGGGCTTCCGCTTCAACCTGCTGGGCAAGGCGGACGCGCATGGCGACCACCTGCGCTTCTCGTGGACGCTGGGGCCGAGCGGGGCGGAAGACCTGATCCAGGGCACCGACTTCGCCCAGCTGGATGCCGGCAAGCTCCGTTCGGTCACGGGCTTCCTGGACAAGGTGCCCGTGGGGGCCTGAAGCAGCGGGAAGGCTGAATGAAAGCTGAACGCCGTGCGCTCAGTCCGGCATGCCGGCCGAGCGGCCGCGCCACAGCTTGCGATAGACGGTGGCACGGCTGATGCCCAGGGCCCGCGCGGCTTCCGCCACGTTGCCGCGCGCGTCGGCCACCGCCTTGCGGATCAGCTCGGTTTCGACGTCGCGCAATCGCGGGCGGGTGCTGGATGCGGAAGCACCCTCGGGGCTGCCGCCGCGCCGGGGCCGCGCCTGCACCCGCAGGCCCGACCAGAGCGGCACTTCGAGCACCGCGTCGCCGCGCCGGGCCGCGTCGAACATCATGTGCAGGGGCAGCGCGAACAGGTCGTTGAAATTCAATGCGTGCTCGCAGCGTGCCAGCGGCTGGTGCAGCATCTGCCGGGCCGCCGCATTGGCGCCCGTGATGCCGCCGCCAGCGTCGATGCACAACAGTCCTTCGGTGGCTTCGCTGCTCGGGCTGCCCGGCCAGGCCAGATGCAACAGCAGCTCGCAGGGCTCGCGGATCAGCAGCATGTTCTCGATGCTGCGCGCGGACAGGGTAGCCAGGTGGCGCAGCTCCGGGCGCTCGACCACCTGCACGCCGGTCAGGTCGAGCATGCCGATGCAGTCGCCCCGGGGGCCGAAGAGCGGGGCGCCGGCGCAGCTGTAGACGCTGGTGTCGTCGAAGAAATGCTCGCCGCGGTGCAGCCACACCGATTCCTGCTCGGCCAGCGCGGTGCCGATCGCGCTGGTGCCGATGGCGCGTTCCGACAGGTCGACGCCGACGCGCGCGATGTCGCGCGCATGGCGGCTGGCGGCGTCGACGCCGCCGGGCAGGTTGCCCACGTCGATCACGACGCCGTCGGCATTGGTCAGGATGGCGAAATAGCGGGTATCGGCGATGGCGCGCGAAAGTCGGTCGATCACCGGCCGGGCCGCCGAAACCAGCGCCCGGTTGCGTTCGGCGACATCGCAGCCGGCAGCCCGGCTCACCGGATCGAAGCTGACTCGCTGCTGCGGCCGGCGGCCGGCCTCGATGCAGCGCTGCCAGGAACGGGTGATCCACGAATCGACGCACGCGGCACCGCGCGCACGGGGCGACGACTCGCCCTCGATCAGTTCGCGGCGGGCTTGGGCAATGGCCAGGGAACGCTCAGGCGGTGGCGAAACGACAGTGGCGGGCATCGTGGTTTTTCGCGCGTGTGGGGCGGCTTTTCCCGGCTCGCCGGACGGCAAGCTGTTTCATTTTGAGAATTTCGTTCGCTCTGTGCAAGAGTCGAGGGTTTTGCCTAGGATAGTGCGAAAGGTGGGCATCCAAGATGCTTTTTGCTGAACCAGCCATCACCTTTCACGGAGACAGCCAAATGCAGGTCGCTTTCAAGGTCAACGGCCGTCAGGTCACGGTCGACGCTCCTCCCAATACTTTCCTCGTCCACGCCATCCGCGAGCACCTCCACCTCACCGGAACCCACGTCGGCTGCGACACCGCCCAGTGCGGCGCCTGCACCGTCCACCTCAACGGCAGGGCAGTCAAGTCGTGCAACATCCTGGTCGCGCAGGCCACAGGCGCGGACATCACCACCATCGAGGGCATCGCCGAGGCCGACGGCACCATGCATCCGATGCAGGCTGCGTTCAAGGAGTGCCACGGCCTGCAGTGCGGCTTCTGCACCCCGGGCATGGTCATGAGCGCCATCGACCTTTGCACCCACCACCCCAAGTCGAGCGAGTCGGAAATCCGGGAGCTGCTCGAGGGCAACCTGTGCCGCTGCACCGGCTACCAGAACATCGTGAAGGCCGTGAAGATGGGCGGCGAGGCCATGGCCTCGGGCACGCCGGTCAAGACAACCGTCACGGCGTGAAAGGAGCAACATCATGGGTGCTTCCGACTTCTCGAATCTGCCGCACATCGGCGAGGCCCTGCGGCGCAAGGAAGACTATCGCTTCCTGACCGGCGCCGGCAACTACACGGACGACATCACGCTGGCCAACCAGAGCCATGCGGTCTTCGTGCGCTCGCCGCATGCCCATGCCGCCATCAAGTCGATCGACATTGCCGAGGCGCTGAAGATGCCCGGCGTGGTCGGCATCTTCAGCGGCAAGGACATCGAAGGAAAGATGGGCGGGCTGCCCTGCGGCTGGCTCATCAACAACCCCGACGGCACCCCCATGAAGGAGCCGATGCACCCGATCCTCGCGATCAAGAAGGTGCGCTACGTCGGCGACCACGTCGCGATGGTGGTGGCCGAGACGGTCGAGCAGGCCCGGAATGCCGCCGAGGCGGTGGTGGTCGACTACGAGGTGCTGCCCGCGCTCGTGAGCGTGGCCGATGCGGCGAAGAAGGCGAGCGGCGTCACGCTGCACGACGAGGCGCCCGACAACCAGTGCTACAAGTGGGCACTGGGCGACAAGGCGGCGGTCGATGCGGTGTTTGCCAATGCCGCGCACGTCACCAAGCTCGACCTGGTCAACAACCGGCTGGTGCCCAACCCGATCGAGCCGCGCGTGGCCATCGGCAGCTACAGCCGCGGCACCGACGACTACACCCTCTACGTCTCCAACCAGAACCCGCACGTCGAGCGCCTGCTGATGACGGCCTTCGTGCTCGGCCTGCCCGAGCACAAGGTGCGCGTGATCGCGCCCGACGTGGGCGGCGGCTTCGGCTCCAAGATCTTCCTGTACGCCGAAGACGTGTGCCTGACCTGGGCCGCCAAGCAACTCAACCGCAACATCAAGTGGACGGCCGACCGTTCTGAATGCTTTCTGTCGGACGCGCACGGCCGCGACCACGTGAGCCACGCCGAGATGGCGATGGACAGCCAAGGCAAGTTCCTCGCGCTGCGCGTGCACACCGACGCCAACCTCGGCGCCTACCTGTCGACCTTCTCGACCGCGGTGCCGACCATCCTCTACGCCACGCTGCTGGCAGGGCAGTACACGACGCCGCAGATCTACGTCGAGGTGGATGCCTGGTTCACCAACACCGCGCCGGTCGACGCGTACCGCGGCGCGGGGCGGCCCGAGGCCACCTACCTGCTGGAACGCCTCGTGTCGCGCTGCGCCTGGGAAATGAACCTGGGCCAGGACGAGATCCGCAAGCGCAACTTCATCACCGCCTTTCCCTATCAGACACCGGTCGCGCTGCAGTACGACACGGGCGACTTCCACGCCTGCATGGACAAGGCCCGCGTGCTGGCCGAGGTCGACGGCTTCGCCGCGCGCAAGGCGGCGACCGAGGCCAAGGGCAAGCTGCGCGGCATCGGGTATTCGAGCTACATCGAGGCCTGCGGCATCGCGCCGTCGAACATCGCGGGCGCGCTCGGTGCGCGGGCCGGCCTGTTCGAATGCGGCGAGATCCGCGTGCACCCGACCGGCAGCGTGACGGTGTTCACCGGCTCGCACAGCCACGGCCAGGGGCATGAGACCACCTTCGCGCAAGTCGTGGCGGCGCGGCTGGGCATTCCGGTCGAGAACGTCGACGTGGTGCACGGCGACACCGGCCGCGTGCCCTTCGGCATGGGCACCTACGGCTCGCGCTCCATCTCGGTGGGCGGGGCGGCCATCATGAAGGCGCTCGACAAGATCGAGACCAAGGCCAAGAAGATCGCCGCGCACCTGATGGAGGCAAGCGACGCCGACATCGAGTTCGCCAACGGCGAGTTCACGGTCAAGGGCACAGACAAGAAGATCCCGTTCGGCCAGGTGGCGCTCACGGCCTACGTGCCGCACAACTACCCGCTCGACAAGCTGGAGCCGGGCCTGAACGAAACCGCCTTCTACGATCCGACCAACTTCACCTTCCCGGGCGGTACCTATATCTGCGAGGTCGAGGTCGACAAGCAGACCGGCGAGGTCAAGGTCGACCGCTTCACCGCGGTGGACGACTTCGGCACCATCATCAACCCGATGATCGTCGAGGGCCAGGTGCACGGCGGGCTGGTGCAGGGCATCGGCCAGGCGCTGCTCGAGAACTGCGTCTACGACAACGAAACCGGCCAGCTGCTCACCGGCAGCTTCATGGACTACGCCATGCCGCGCGCCGGCGACTTCCCGCAGTTCAAGCTCGACACCGTGTGCACGCCGTGCACGCACAACCCGCTGGGCACCAAGGGCTGCGGCGAGGCGGGAGCCATCGGCTCGCCGCCGGCCGTGATCAATGCCGTGCTCGACGCGCTGGCGCCGCTGGGCGTCAAGGACTTCGACATGCCCGCCTCGCCCAGCCGCGTCTGGGAAGCGATGCAGAAGGGCAGCGGCAGCGCCGCGAAAGACGCGATGCCGCAGGAGCCTTCGCTTGCTGCAAGCACCCAAGGCCGTCCGGCCCCCTGAACAACAAAGAAGGAACCACACACCATGTACGCCTTCACACTCGAACGGCCCACTTCCGTGGCCGATGCGGCCAAACTCGTTGCCGCAGGCGCCAAGCCGCTGGCGGGCGGCCAGACTCTGCTGGCTTCGATGAAGCTGCGGCTCTCGGCCCCCGATCAGCTGGTGGACCTGAGCGGCATCAAGGAACTCACCGGCATCGCGAAAAACGGCAACGCCATCACCATCGGAGCCATGTCGCGCCATCTCGATGTGGCGAACAACGCCGACGTGAAGGCCGCCTTCCCGGCGCTGGCCGACCTGGCCGCGCGCATCGGCGACCGGCAAGTGCGCGCGATGGGCACCATCGGCGGCTCCGTGGCCAACAACGACCCCGCAGCCTGCTATCCCAGCGCGGTGCTGGGCTCCGGCGCGACGGTCATCACCTCGAAGCGTGAGATCGCAGCGGACGATTTCTTCCAGGGCCTGTTCACCACGGCACTTGAAGAAGACGAACTGATCACCGCGATCCGCTTTCCCATTCCCAAGCGCGCGGTCTACGAAAAGCTGCGCCAGAAGGCGTCGAACTTCCCGCTGGTCGGCGTGTTCCTCGCGCAATACGACAGCGGCGTGCGCGTGGCGATCACCGGCGCGGGCAACGGCGTGTTCCGCCATGCAGGGCTCGAGGACGCGCTCAACAAGAGCTTCACGGCGGCCGCTGCCGCAGCCGTGAAGATCGACGCGAGCGATCTCAACAGCGACCTGCACGCCTCGGCCGCGTATCGCGCGAACCTGATCAGCGTGCTGACGCAGCGCGCAGTCACCAAGGCCCTGGGCTGAAGAAGCCGGGGTTGTTGTTCCCCCAACGGAAGACGCGACAGCCTCGCGTCTTCCGCTACGCTTCGCCATGATCTTCCCCACCATCGATTCCCTCTCCGAAGGTTTGATGCAGGCCGGCTACTTTGCCGACCGCCGGCTGGCCACGGCCGTTTTCCTAGCGCTCAAGTTGCAGCGCCCGCTGCTGCTCGAAGGAGAGCCCGGCGTCGGCAAGACCGAGCTGGCGAAGGCGTTGTCGACTGCGCTGAGCCGCGAGCTGCTGCGCCTGCAGTGCTACGACGGCCTGGAGCAGCGCGAGGCGCTCTACGAATGGAACTACGCCGCCCAGCTGCTGCACATGCGCGCCGCCGAGGCCACCGGCGCGGCGCGCGACGTGGAGGCTGAGGTCTACCAGCCGCACTACCTGATCCGCCGCCCGCTGCTGCAGGCGCTGCAGACGCCGCTGCCCGGCGCCGTGCTGCTGATCGACGAGGTGGATCGCGCCGATGAGCCCTTCGAGGCCTTTCTGCTCGAATACCTCGGCGAGTACCAGGTGAGCATTCCCGAACTGGGCACGGTGCGCGCCGTGGTGCCGCCCGTGACCATCCTCACGAGCAACCGCACGCGCGAGCTCAACGACGCGGTCAAGCGCCGCTGCCTGTATCACTGGCTCGACTACCCGGAGCGCGAGCGCGAGCTGGCCATCGTGCGCGCGCAGGTGCCGCAGGCCGGCGAGAAGCTGTCGGCGCAGGTGGCGGCCTTCGTTGCACGGCTGCGCGATGCGCCCTTCGTCAACGCTTTCCAGCGTGCGCCCGGCATTGCGGAGAGCGTCGAGTGGGCGAGGGCGCTGATCGCGCTCGACACCGTCGAGCTCGATCCCGAAGTGGTGGTGGACACCGCCGGCATCCTGTTCAAGCAGCGCGACGACGTGGCGGCGCTCACGCGGGAGCTGGCTTCGGACCTGCTCAAACCCGAGGAGCCGGTCGCGCGCTGAGCGCGTCCCCGTTCCAGACAGCGATTTCGCATGGCCGGCATCCAGCAACTCGGCGATGTCCGCGGCGGAAAGCTCGCCGGCAACATCGCCGCCTTTGGCCGTGCCCTGCGCCGTGCCGGCGTGCGTACCGATGCCATGCGCATCGCGCTGGCGGCCGAGGCGGCCACGCTGGTGGGCGTGGACGACAGGCTCGACCTGGGCGCCGCGATGGAAGCCGTGATGGTGAGCCGCGAGCAGGACCGCATGGTGTTCCGCGAACTCTTCGACGCCTGGTTCCGCGACCCGGAACTGGCCAACAAGCTGCTCGCGCAGATGCTGCCGAGTGCCGAAGGTAAGGCCGAGCCCTCGAAGCGCCGGCCGCGCGTGCGCGAAGCGCTTACCGCACCGCGCAGCCCTGCCAGGCCAGCCGAGCCGGCAAAGCCCGACCGCGAGATCGAGTTCGACGCCGCCATGACGTCGAGCGATCGCCAGCGCCTGCAGCATGCGGACTTCAACGCGCTCGGCGCGTCCGAATACCGCCTCGTCGAACGGCTGGCGCGCGACATCCGGTTGCCGATTCCCGAACTGCCGTCACGCCGCCTGCGCGTGGCCGGCGATGCGGGCCAGCAGCATGCGCGCATGCATTGGCCGGGCGTGCTGCACGAGGCGGCGCGCACCGGTGGCGAGATCCTGCGGCTGCCCAGGCTTGCGCGGCGCCAGCAGCCCCTGCCGCTGCTGGTGCTGGTCGATGTGTCGGGCTCGATGGAGCGCTATGCACGGCTGCTTCTGGCGTTCCTTCATGCGGCGACGCGCCGGGCGGGGCGCCGCGACGTGTTCGCCTTCGGTACCCGCCTGACCGACCTGACCCCCGCCTTCCGGCTCGCCGACACCGATGCCATGCTCGATGCGGCCAGCCTCGCCATCGACGACTTCGCAGGCGGCACCCGGCTCGGCAGCTCCCTGACCGAACTGCGCCGCGCCCACGCCCGCCGCCTGACCGGGCGCCGCACGCTGGTGCTGGTGATCAGCGACGGGCTCGACACCGGCGAGCCATCGCTGCTGGAGCAGGAGGTGCTGTGGCTCAAGCGCCATTCGCGCCGCCTGCTGTGGCTCAACCCCTTGCTGCGCTTCGAGGGCTACGCCCCTCTGGCGCGTGGGGCCGGCGTGCTGCACCGGCAAGCAGATGCGATGCTGGCGGTTCACAATCTCAGCGCACTCGAACAGCTCGCCGCGAGCCTGGCCGCCTTGATGCGGTCCGGCCGTTAGCGTTGCCCAGGAAGAAGCAAAAGGAAACCCACCATGGAAATGCTCGGAAACCGCCGCCTCGGCATCACCCAACAACAGGCATGGGACGCGCTCAACGATCCCGAGACGCTGAAGAAATGCATCCCCGGCTGCGACAAGTTCGAGCTCACGGGCGACAACCAGTACAGCGTTGCGCTCGCGCTCAAGATCGGTCCGGTCTCGGCCAAGTTCAACGGCAAGGTGGTGCTGTCGGACATCGTCGCGCCCGATGGCTACAAGCTCACCTTCGAGGGGCAGGGCGGTGTGGCGGGCTTTGCCAAGGGCTCGTCGAGCGTCACGCTCAAGCCGGTGGCCGAAGCGGAGGCCGCGACGCCGCCGGTTGCCGGCTGCGAGCTCGACTACACCGTGCAGGCACAGGTCGGCGGCAAGATTGCCCAACTGGGCCAGCGCCTGATCGACGGCGCTGCCAAGTCGACCGCAGACGATTTCTTCAAGCGCTTCGAGGCCGAGATGCAGAGCCGCTATGGCCCCCCGCCTGCACCGGCCGAGGAGGCCGCCAGCGCCGAGGCGCCGGCCGAGAAGGCCGGCATGATGTCCGGCCTCATGAAGAAGATCGGCCTCGGCAAGAAAGACGACACCGCCGCGACCGGCGACGCCGGCTGAGGGGGCGAACCGCGCTATGGAAAATCTCGACGTCATGGTGCTGCGCACGCTGCGTGACTGGCGGCGTGCCGGCAAACGCGCGCTGCTGACAACCGTCGTGCGCACCTGGGGCTCGTCGCCCCGGCCGGTGGGTTCGATCATGGCCCTGGCCGAAGACGGTGCTGTGGTGGGATCGGTCTCCGGCGGCTGCATCGAGGACGACTTGATCGCGCGCTACAGCCACGCCCACGGCAAGGGCGAGGATGTGCCGCTGGGCGCGCCGCCCGCGCTCGTGAAGTACGGCATCACCGCCGACGAGGCGCATCGCTTCGGGCTGCCTTGCGGCGGCACGCTGGAGCTGCTGCTCGAATACGCGCCCGACGCCGGGTCACTCGACCTGCTGGTCGCGCAGCTGGAGCAGGGCAAGCTCATGCAGCGCACGGTGACGCTCGCCACGGGCGCGGTGCGGCTCGCCGAAGCGACGGCGCCCGACGAGCTCACGGTGAACGACGCCGAACTCACCAACACCTTCGGCCCCGAATACCGCATGCTGCTGATCGGTGCCGGCCAGCTCGCCGAGTACCTCGCCACGATGGCCAAGTTCAGCGGCTTCGCGGTGACGCTGTGCGATCCGCGCGCCGAATACCGAACGGCGTGGTCGCTGTCTGGCGTGCACATCACGACCGAGATGCCGGACGACGCGGTGCTGGCCTTCAAGCCCGACCGCCGCAGCTGCGTGGTCGCGCTCACGCACGACCCGAAGCTCGACGACCTGGCGTTGCTCGAGGCGCTGCAGAGCGAGGCCTTCTACGTCGGCGCCATCGGCTCGCGCCGCAATGCCGACGCACGGCGCGACCGCATGATCGAGCACTTCGACCAGACCGAGGAGTCGCTCGCGCGGCTGCGCGGGCCCATCGGCATCTACATCGGCAGCAAGACACCGCCGGAGATTGCGGTGAGCGTGATGGCGGAAATTCTTGCAGTGAAGAATGCGGTGACTCTGCCGCGTGAGGTCGAAGTGGCTCGGGCCAAGGAGATGCAGCAGTTGTAGCCTGGCTGATGTCTTTTGGGGGATTCGGGGTGCGTGCTCAGGGCACCGGGTACTCCCCTCCGCGAATGTCCCCCGGCCTTCGGCCTCCTCCTTTATTTCGCTGCGGGGAGCACCCGGTGCCCTGTGCACTGGACGCGCTGCTGGTGTACAGCCGATCGACGGCACGTCATCCCGACTTCGCCTCAGGCGGCACATCGGCACCCTTCTGCCGCTCGCGGAACAGCGCCGCGCGCATCAGGAAGATGGTGGTGATCGGCGCCGTGAGTGCGATGAACAGCACGATCAGCACCGCGTGCAGGAACAGGCTGAAGCCCTGCACCGAGAAGTACACGATGGTGGCCACGGTCATGCACCACACGCCTACCGTCGCGCCCAATGTGGGCGCATGGATGCGACGGAAGAAGGTGGGCAGCCGGATCAGGCCGAACGAGCCGATGGCTGCGAAAGCCGCACCCAGCACGGCGAACACGGCAGTGACGATCTCGGCCCACAGCGGCAGCGGGCCTACGATGAAGTCCGTCATTCGATCACCTCCCCGCGCAGCAGGAACTTGGCCATCGCCGTGGAACCCACGAAGCCGAACAGCGCGATCAGCATCGCCGCCTCGAAGTAGACGTTGCTCGCGTAGACGATGCCGAGCACCAGCATCATCAGCATGCCGTTGATGTAGAGGCAGTCGAGCGCCATCACGCGGTCCTGGGCGCTCGGGCCGATCAGCAGCCGGGAGAGCGCGCACAGCATGGCCACGGCCAGCAGGAAGAGCGCGAATTTCAGGGCCCAGAAGAGGATGGGTGTCATGACTCGAAGATCTCCATCAGGGGGCGTTCGTAGCGCTGCTTGATCAACGCGATGAAGGCGGCATCGTCGTCGAGGTCGAACACGTGGATCAGCAGCGTGCTGCGGTCGAACGACACTTCGCCCCAGGCCGTGCCGGGCGTGAGGCACATGATCATCGCCAGCACCGCGAGCCCGTTGGGGTCGCGCATGTCGAGCGGAATCTGCACGAACTTCGAGCCGATGCGCGAGGTGCGTCGCGTGAGCAGCAGGCGGGCCACGTCGTACGCCGACTTCAGCATGTCGAAGGTCACGACGAAGGACAGCCGCAGCGCGACGCCAGGCCGGCGCATGCGCACCGCCGCCGGGCGCAGGCCCTCGGTGAGCAACGGTACGGCGATGGCGAGGATCAGGGCTGCCAGCAGCGTGGCCGCGTCGAGCGATTGGTTGAGCAGCAGCCAGACGACGAACAGCGCGAACGACAGCGGCGGGGAAGGCAGAAGGCGCTTCATGGGGCCGTGCCTTCCTTCTTCTTCACCGGGTTCGGTATCTGCCTGGCGCCCAGCACCGCGTTGCGGTACGCCGTGGGGGTCTTCAGGCCTTCCGCCGTGGCCCTGGCGTGCTGCATCACGGGCTCGGCCCACACGGTCAGCGCCACGCAGGCCGCGAGAAGTCCGGCCACTGGCAGCACTTCGAGCGCGGGCAGCGAAGGCATGGTGGGGTGGAGCTGCGTCCAGAAATGGCGGATGCCGGTGCGGCTCAGGGCGATCAACGAGAGAAAACCGGAGACGATCAGCAGCGCGAGGAAGATCCAGCTGGCGGTGCCGAGCGCCTTTGCGCCGAGCAAGCCCGAGAGCATCGCGAACTTGCCGATGAAGCCCGACAGTGGCGGCAGGCCCGCGAGCAGCAGCGTGCAGCCCACGAAGCTCAGGCCGAGGAAGGCCACGCCGGCGGGAATCGCGCGGCCGTAGAGCGCCTGTGCTTCGTCGTCGAGGTTCACGTTGTCGAGCGTGCGCAGGTCTTCGGCGAGGAAGGGGGCGTTGCCGGCCGCTTCATGCGGCGCGACGCTCATGCCGGCGTTGCGCCAGCGCTCGATCATGTCGGTCAGCAGGAAGAAGGCGCTGACCGCGAGCGTGGAACTCAGCAGGTAGTACAGCGCGCCCGCCCACACGGCCGGCCGTCCAAGTCCGAGCGCCGCGAGCAAGGTGCCGGCCGACACCAGCACGCTGAAGCCCGCGAGGTTCGATAGCCGCTGGGTGCCGACGATGCCGAGGGCGCCGACGAACAGCGTGGCCAGCCCGGTGCCCACCAGCGCGGCCTGCCCGAAGGCCGCCGAGTCACCGGTGTCGGGCGCGAAGAGCACGGTCCACAGCCGCAGGATCGTGTAGATGCCGAGCTTGGTCAGCAGCGCGAACACCGCGCCCACGGGCGACACCGCCGCGCTGTAGGCCGGCACCAGCCAGAAGTTGAGCGGCCACGCGCCGGCCTTGGCGAAGAAGGCGGTCGCGAGGATGGCCGCCGCCGCATGCACCAGCCCGCGGTCGCCCGGCGCGAGTTCGGCGATGCGCACGCCGAGGTCGGCCATGTTGAGCGTGCCGGTCACGCCGTAGAGGATGGCCGCGCCGATCAGGAACAGCGACGAGGCCGCGAGGTTGATCGCGACGTACTGCAGTCCCGCCTGCACGCGCAGCCGGCCCGAACCATGCAGCAGCAGGCCGTACGAAGCCGCGAGCATGACCTCGAAGAAGACGAACAGGTTGAACAGGTCGCCCGTGAGGAAGGCGCCGTTCAGGCCCATGAGCTGCAGCTGCAGCAGCGGATGGAAATGCACGCCAGCGCGGTCCCAGCGCGAGGTCGAGTAGATCGAAGCGGCAAAGGCGATGACGCCGGTGAGCGCGACCATCATGGTCGAGAGCCGGTCGGCCACCAGCACGATGCCGAAGGGCGCGCGCCAGTTGCCCGGCAGGTAGACGCCGATGGAGCCGGGGCCGCCGCCGGTGTCGGCCGCGTTGACCCAGCGCAGCAGTGCGAGTGCGGCGAGCAGGCCGACGAGGCCCGAGATCACGCTCAATGCCGACTTGGTGCGCCGTCGGCGCTCGCCCAGCAGCAGCATGAGCGCAGCCGTGAGCATGGGCACGAGGATCGGCACCGCCACCAGGTGCGGCATGCTGAACTCGAGAAACTGGTCGAGCAGGTGGAAGAATTCCTTCACTCTGCCTCCTGCCGCTCTTCACCGTCCACATGGTCGGTGCCGGTGAGGCCGCGCGAGGCGAGCATCACCACGAGGAACAGCGCCGTCATCGCAAAGCCGATCACGATGGCCGTCAGCACCAGGGCCTGCGGCATCGGGTCGGCCGTGTTGGCCAGCGTGGCGGTGAAGCCCTGGACGAGCACCGGCTCGCTGTCGACCTTGAGCCGGCCCATGCTGAAGATGAAGAGATTGACCGCGTACGAGATCAGCGTCAGGCCCATGATGACCTGGAAGGTGCGTGGGCGCAGCAGCATGTACACGCCCGAGCCGGTGAGCACGCCGATGGCCAGTGCGAGCACGATTTCCATCAGCGAGCTCCCTCTGCGGCGGCCTTGGCTTCGGCCTCTCTCTCTGCCTGCTCGTCGGCCCAGCGGTGGCTGCGTATCGACTGGTGGGCCAGCCCGGTGAGGATCAGCATGGTGGCGCCGAGCACCAGCGCGAACACGCCGATGTCGAAGAAGAGGGCGCTGGGCACATGCACCTCGCCCAGCAGCGGCAGGTGAACGTGCGCGGTGTGCGTGGTCAGAAAGGGGTAGCCGAAGAACACCGCCCCGCTGCCGGTGGCGAGCGCGAACAGCAGGCCGATGGCGATCCAGCGGCGCGGATAGATGCGCAGATGCTCTTCGACCCATTCGGTACCCGAGACGATGAACTGCAGCACCAGCGCCACCGACATCACCAGCCCCGCGACGAAGCCGCCGCCCGGCGCGTTGTGGCCGCGCATGAAGAAGTAGACCGACACCAGCACCGCCAGCGGCAGCAGCAGCCGCACCAGCACGGCCGGCACCATCAGGTAGCCGACGGCGGTGTCCTTGGCGCGGCGCGGGTTCAGCAGGTCGCTGCTGCCGTCGTCGACCTGCAGGCGCTGCTGTATCGGCAGGGCCATCGACTCGATCGCGGGGCGGAAGCGCCGCAGCAGGGCATACACGGTGAGCGCCACCACGCCGAGCACCGTGATCTCGCCGAAGGTGTCGAAGCCCCGGAAGTCGACCAGCATCACGTTGACCACGTTGGTGCCGCCGCCTTCGGTGAGCGCGCGTTCGAGGAAGAAGGGCGAGATGCTCTGCGGGAACTCGCGCGTCATCATGGCCCAGGCCAGCATCGCCATGCCGCCGCCGGAAACAGTGGCCACCAGCAGGTCGCGCCCGCGCCGGCCCCAGGGCCGCAGCCGTGCGCGCGCGGGCTGCACGGCGTCCTTGCTGCGCATCGGCAGCCAGCGCAGTCCCAGCAGGATCAGCACGGTGGTCACGGCCTCGACCACCAGTTGCGTCAGCGCGAGGTCGGGCGCGGAGAACCAGATGTAGGTCACGCACGAGACCAGCCCGGCGCCCGAGGCCAGCATCAGCGCCGCGAGCCGGTGGAACTTGGCCTGCCACGCGGCGGCCAGCGCGCAGGTGCCGCCGATGATCCAGGTCATGGCGAACATCGGCGAGAAGGGCAGCAGCTCGCGCGTGCCGGGCGCGGCGGGCGTGGCCCACAGCGAGGCCGCGGCGCCCGCGACGGCCACCACGACCAGCAGCAGCAACTGCCACTGCATGCGGCGCGTGCCGAGCAGGCGGCGGCTGCGCCGACCCGCCTCGCTCAGCAGCGCGAGCAGGTGCTCGAAGATGGCCTGGCCGTCGAAGCGGTGCAGCAGTGGCGTGTGTGCGAGACCGCCGTCCGCGCGCCGGCTGCGCTGCAGCAGGTAGAGCGCGGCGCCGCCCGCCAGCGCCACGAAGCTCATCGCGAGCGGCAGGTTGAAGCCGTGCCATACGGCCAGGCTGTACTCGGGCAACGTGCCGCCCACCACGGGCGTCGCGGCCGCCGCCAGCAGCGGGCCGATGGACCAGGCCGGCGCCACGCCCACGACCAGGCACAGCAGCACCAGCAATTCGACCGGCACGCGCATCCAGTGCGGCGGCTCATGCGGCTGCCTGGGCACGTCGGGGCCGCAGGGCGGACCGAAGAACACGTCGAACACGAAGCGGGCGGAGTAGGCCACGGTGAAGACGCCCGCGACGGTGGCGATGATCGGCAGGCTCCAGTCGATCCATGGCGTGGACTGGATGAACACCGTCTCGGCGAAGAACATCTCCTTCGACAGGAATCCGTTGAGCAGCGGCACGCCGGCCATCGAGGCGCTGGCGATGATGGCCAGCGTGCCGGTGATCGGCATCAGCCGCAGCAGGCCGCTGAGCTTGCGGATGTCGCGCGTGCCGCTCTCGTGGTCGATGATGCCGGCCGCCATGAACAGCGATGCCTTGAAGGTCGCGTGGTTCATCACGTGGAACACCGCCGCCACTGCCGCCAACGGGCTGTTCAGGCCCAGCAGCAGCGTGATGAGCCCGAGATGCGAGATGGTCGAGTAGGCCAGCAGTGCCTTCAGGTCGCGCTGGAACATGGCAATGAAGCCGCCGAGCAGCAGCGTGACCGCGCCCGCGCCGCCCACCATCCAGAACCACTGCTCGGTGCCCGAGAGCACGGGCCACAGCCGTGCCATCAGGAACACGCCGAGCTTCACCATGGTGGCCGAGTGCAGGTAGGCCGACACCGGCGTGGGCGCGGCCATGGCGCGCGGCAGCCAGAAGTGGAACGGGAACTGCGCGCTCTTGGTAAAGGCGCCGAGCAGCACCAGCACCAGTACGGCCGGGTAGAGCGCGTGCGCGCGGATGAGGTCGCCCGAGGCCAGCACCACGTCGAGCTCGTAGCTTCCGACGATGCGGCCCAGCACCAGCACGCCAGCCAGCAGGCACAGCCCGCCCGCGCCGGTGACGGTGAGCGCCATGCGCGCGCCGCGCCGCGCATCGCGGCGGTGGTGCCAGTAGCCGATGAGCAAGAAGGAGAAGAGGCTGGTGAGTTCCCAGAACAGCACCATCTGGATCAGGTTGCCCGAGAGCACCACGCCCATCATCGCGCCCATGAACGCGAGGAAGAACGAGAAGAAGCGCGGCACCGGGTCGGAGGCCGACATGTAGTAGCGCGCATAGAGCACCACCAGCGCGCCGATGCCCAGCACCAGCATGCAGAACAGCCAGGCGAAGCCGTCCATGCGGAACACGAGGTTGAGGCCGAGGGCCGGGAGCCATTCGATCTCTTGCCGCAGCACATTGCCGTGTGCGACCCGCGGAAAGAACCATGCGGTCTGTATCGCACAGCCCAGTGCGACCAGCCCCGCGAGCGTCGACTCCCTGTTGCGCGCGTTCGATGGCATCAACGCGGCCAGCACGCTGGCAATGAAGGGGAGTGCGACGAGAAAGACCAGGGGCATTGGGGCCGATTCTATCGATCGACCCTTTGGGAAGCCCTATCTATAACCGCAAGACATAAGGCGCTTTTTGCCCGTTCAAGCCGAGAAGATCCGCACGGTGCGGATGCCGAGCCAGGTGAAGAAGAGCGAGCCGCCCAGATGGGCCGAGGCCGTCACCATGGCCACGCCCAGCCGGCCTTCGAGCAGCATGGTGGTGACCTCGACGGAGAAGCTCGAGAAGGTGGTGAGGCCGCCGAGGAAGCCGGTGATCAGCGCGAGCCGCCAGACCGGATCCAGGTCTGGCAGCAGCTGGAAGGTGGCAACGGCCACGCCGATGAGGTAGCCGCCGATCAGGTTGGCAGCCAGCGTGCCCCAGGGCATGAGGCCGCCCATGCCCAACCAGAGGGCGAGGCCCCAGCGGGCCAGGGCGCCGATCGAGGCGCCGATGCAGATGGCAAGAATCGGGAGAAGAAGCATGCGTCTATTGTCGGCGCGTCGCCCCGCGGTATCAGGGCGCCATCTGTTGGGGCAGCCAGGTCACCAGCTGCGGCACGAAGTAGATGATCAGCACGGCCGCGACCATCAGGAAGAACATCGGCAAGGTGACGCGCGCGATGTAGAGCAGGTCCTTGCCGGTCATGCCTTGCAGCACGAACAGGTTGAAGCCCACGGGTGGCGTGATCTGCGCCATCTCGACCACCAGCACGACGAAGATGCCGAACCAGACCGGATCGATGCCGGCCGCCGTAACGGTCGGCATGATCACGCCCATGGTCAGCACCACCATCGAGATACCGTCGAGGAAGCAGCCCAGCACGACGTAGAAGGCAGCGAGCGCCAGGATGAGCTGGAACTTCGACAGGCCCAGTGAGCCGATCCATTCGGCCAGGTGCCGCGGCAGGCCGATGTAGCCCATGGCCAGCGTGAGGAAGGCCGCGCCCGCGAGGATCAGCGCCATCATGCAGTACAGCCGCGTGGCTCCCAGCAGCGCGTCCCTGAAGCTTTGCCAGGTGAGCGAGCCCTGCGCGCCCGAGATGATCATCGCGCCGACCACGCCCACCGCCGCAGCTTCGGTCGCGGTGGCGATGCCCGCATAGATGGAGCCGAGCACCGACAGGATGAGCAGGGCCACCGGGATCAGCGACATCGAGGCCTTGAGCTTTTCCATGAAAGGAAGCTTCGCGTCGGCCGGCGGGACGCGGTCGGGATGGCGCAGCGCCCAGAACACGATGTAGCCCGAGAACAGCAGTGCAAGCATGATGCCCGGGATGACGCCCGCGATGAACAGCCGAGCGATCGACACATCCGCGCTCACCCCGTAGACGATCATGATGATCGACGGCGGAATCAAGAGGCCGAGCGTGCCCGCGCCGGCCAGCGTGCCGATGACCATGTCGTCGGGGTAGCCGCGGCGCTTTAGCTCCGGCAGGCTCATCTTGCCGATGGTGGCGCAGGTGGCCGCGCTCGACCCGGAGACCGCGGCGAACACGGCGCACCCCACCACGTTGGTATGCAGCAGCCGGCCCGGCAGGCTTTGCATCCAGGGCGCGAGACCCTTGAACATGTCCTGCGAGAGCCGGGTGCGAAACAGGATCTCGCCCATCCACACGAACAGCGGCAGCGCGGTGAGCGTCCAGCTCGAGGCCGACCCCCAGATGGTCACGGCCATGGCGTCGCCGGCGGAGCGCGACGAGAAGATCTGCATGGCGATCCATGCCACGCCCGAGAGCGTGAGGCCGATCCAGACGCCGCTGCCGAGGATGAGGAACAGCGCGGCGATCAGGAGGCCTGCGACGGCGATGTCACTCATGGCGAAGGGCCTCCGTCTCGACGGCCTTGGCGGGGCGGCCACGCCACTCGATCACGAGTTCGTCCAGCGACGCGACGGCAAAGACGATGGCGCCGAGCGCCATCGACAGTTGCGGCATCCACAGCGGGGTGGCGTCGTTGCCGGTGGAGATGTCGTGGAAGTCGAACGACTGCCAGGCCAGGCGAACGCTGTACCAGGCGAACAGCAGCGCGAGGAGCGCCGCAGCGGCCATCGCCCAGCGCTCGAGCCAGCGCTGCGCCGCGGGCGGCAGGGCCTGCAGCACCAGCGTCACGCGGATGTGCTCCCCGCGCTTGAGCGTGTGCGCGAGCGCCAGGAAGCCCGCGCCGGCCATCAGGTAGCCCGCATAGGCATCGATGCCGGGAATGTTGAAGTGAAGCTGGCGGCCGAGGATGGACAGGAGGACCATCGCCAGCAGGCCGACCATGAAGAGCGCCGCCAATGCGGCGGCGCTCGTGTAGAGAAGGTCAAGCGTCTTGCGCATCGGGTGCAGTTCGAGTCCGCCTCACATCTTCTTGTAGGCGTCGACGACGGCCTGGCCCTCGGCACCGGCCTTCTCGGTCCACTCCTTGAGCATGGTGTCGCCGACCTTCTTCATGTCGGCCTTGAGCTGTGCGGAGGGCACGTGCACCGTCATGCCGTTCTTCTTGAGCAGGTCGAGGTATTCGAGGTTCTTTTTCTTCGACAGGTCCCATCCGCGCTTCTCGGCCTCCGCCGCCGCCTTGAGCACCGCGTCCTGTGTGGGCTTGTCGAGCGCATCGAAGGCCTTCTTGTTCATGAGCACCGCGTTCTTCGGCAGCCAGGCCTGGGTGTCGTAGAAATTCTTGATGTATTCGTAGGTCTTGGTGTCGTAGCCGGTCGACCCCGAGGACATGTACGACTCGATCACGCCCGTGGCCATGGCCTGCGAGAGCTCGGCCTGTTGGACCGTGACGGGCTGCGCGCCGACGAGTTCGCCGATGCGTGCGGTGGCGGGACTGTAGGCGCGCCACTTCACTCCCTTCAGGTCGGCGGCCGATGCAATTTCCTTCTTCACGAAGATGCCTTGTGGCGGCCAGGCGACCGTGTAGAGCAGCACGATGCCTTGCTCGGCCAGCTTCTTCTCGAGCACCGGCTTCTGTGCCTGGTAGAGCTTCCAGGCGGCGTCGTAGCTGTCGGCCAGGAACGGGATGCCATCGGCGCCGAACGGCTGCCACTCGTTCTGATAGTTCACGAGGAGGATCTCGCCGAGCTGAGCCTGGCCACCCTGCACTGCGCGCTTGATCTCGGGTGCCTTGAACAGCGAGGCGTTGGCGTGCACCGTGATCTTGAGCTTGCCGCCGCTGCCCTTGTCCACGTCGCTCGCGAACTGGGTGATGTTCTCGGTGTGGAAGTTGCTCGCCGGGTAGGCGGTGGGCAGGTCCCATTTGGTCTGCGCGAAGACTGCGGCGCCAAGGGTCAGGCCAGCGAGGGCGATGCCGAACTTGTGATTCATGAGCTCTCCGGAACGTATGAAAGTGAAAACGAAAACGAGCATACGAGCAAAATCCGGACCATCCCTGAGGCATTTCCCTGCCTTGGTGCATGCATGAAAAAAGCCGCCCACAGGCGGCTTGCTTGCTATAGGACGGATGGGAAATCAGGGTTTGGCGGCTTTGGCTATCTTGCCTGTCTTGCCTTCTTTGGGAGCGGCAGGTGCCGCCCCACCGAAGGCCTGGCCATTGACCGTCAGGCCTTCGGCCGACAGCTTGGCGGCCTTCTTTTCCTTGACGCCCTTCACGCGCTGCATGAGGTCGGGCCAGTCCTTGAACTCACCTTCCTTGCGCGCGTCGAGAATGCGCTTGGACATGGAGGGGCCGACGCCCTTGACGCCGTCGAGATCGGCGGCCGTGCCCTTGTTGACGTCGACGGCGGCGAACGAAACGACCGCGAACAGCATGGCCGTGGCGGCCAGGATTTTCTTGAACATGATGAGAACTCCCTTTGTCTTGTTGATATGACTGACAGCCGGCAAGAGCGCCGGCTCAGGCTCAACGAGGCACAAAAGAAGGGCGTTGACGCGTGGAAGCCGCACCGGCCGCCACGTGACCATTGTTCAAAAATGTGATCAGAGTTCTTCTACACGGCGCGGCGGATAGCTGTCCCAGGCCTGGCAGCCGGGGCAGTGCCAGAAGTATTGGTGCGCCTCGAAGCCGCAGGCGGCGCAGCGATAGCGCATGAGTGGCCGCGTAGCCTGGTCGAGCGCGCGCTGCACCTGCGGATGGAACTGCTGGTGCTCGAAGTGTTCGCCCGCGAGCCAGCGCGAGGCAGCGACCAGCGAGGGCTGCTGTGCAAGATGTGCGATGTAGCCGTCGCGCGGCGTGGGGTTGGGTTCTTCGGCGGTGGCGGTCGGGGTGCCGCCGAGCGCCATCAGTGCTTCGAGCACGTCGATCGACGGCGACTCCACGTAGCGGCGTTGCAGCAGCGCGAGCGCCTCGCCTTGGCGGTGCGCGGCCACGGCGGCCTGCTGCAGTGTGGCCGCATAGAGCGGCAGCGCCAGCGGCGCCGTGTCGCTCAGGGCCACGAGCGTGTCGAAGGCCGCGGCCGCTTCGCCTTTGCGCAATTGCAGGTTGGCCGTGTCGATGGCGGGGCGCGGTGCTTGCGGCGCAAGCTCGACGGCCTGCGCGAGCAGCTTCGCCGCGCTGGACAGGTCGCCTGCCGCCACGCGCTCGGTCGCTTGCTCGCAGAGGTGATGCGCGCGGCGCGTGCTGTAGCTGGCCTGGTCGGACTCGTCGAGCTTCTGCGCCACGTCGGCGGCCTGCGCCCATTCGCGCGAGCGCTCGTAGATGGCCAGCAGAGACAGCCGCGCCTCGTTCTCGTAGCGCGTGCCTTCGAGCTTCTGCAGCGCGGCTTCGGCGCGGTCGAGCAGGCCGGCGCGCAGGAAGTCCTGTGCCAGAGCGTGCTGCGCGCGCTCGCGGTCGCTGCGGCTCAGGTCGCCTCGGCCCAGCAGGTGCTCGTGCACGCGCACCGCGCGCTGGTACTCGCCGCGGCGGCGAAAGAGATTGCCGAGCGCGAAGTGCAGCTCCTGCGTGTCAGGGTCGTTCTGCACCGCCTCGATGAAGGCGTCGATGGCCTGGTCTTGCTGCTCGTTGAGCAGGAAGTTGAGGCCACGGAAGTAGGCCTTGGGTGCTTGCCTGTTCTCGAGCTTGAGCTGGCGGATGTCGAAGCGCGATGCGAGCCAGCCCAGCACGAAGGCGACGGGCAGGCTGATCAACAGCCAGCTGGGATCAAAGTCCATGTTGACGTACGGCGGGAAGGTCGGTGGCGGAGATGGATGGCGCCGATGCAGGAGTGCTCGTGGCGACCGACGGCGCGGATGGCTGGGCCTCGGAGGCGGCGGGCAGTTGCGCCGCGGCGGTGCGATGCTTCCACCAGCCCGGCAGCATGCCGAGCGCGCCCACCACGAGCCCGCCGGCGAAGGCCGCGAGCACGACGAGCACCAACGGCGCGCGCCAGTAGGTGCCGAAGAAGAAATAGACGGTTGCGTCGTGCTGGTTGTTCAGCGCGAAAGCAAAGAGCGTAAAAAAAATGGCTGCCTTGAGCAGCCACAGGAGGTATTTCATGCACGTTCCCGTTGGCGGGACGATTCTACGTTTGCGACCATCGGGACGGGCCGCCGGTCAGGCCTTGCGGCCCTTGGCTTCCTTGCCGGCGTCGAGCTCCGCGGTGCGTGCATCCACGGCCTCGCGCAGCGCCTTGCCGGGCTTGAAGTGCGGCACGCGTTTCTCGGGAATCTGCACGCTCTCGCCCGAACGCGGATTGCGGCCGATGCGCGGCGGACGCCGATTGACCGAGAAGCTGCCGAAGCCGCGGATCTCGATGCGGTGCCCGCGCACCAGTGCGTCGCTCATCGCGTCGAGGATGGTCTTGACGGCGTATTCGGCATCGCGGTGCGTGAGCTGTGCAAAGCGCGCTGCGAGTTCTTCGACAAGGTCTGAGCGGGTCATAGGCCGAACATAAACGAAAAACGTGGACGAAAAAAAAGACAGAGCGGCCCCAGGGCCTGCTCTGTCTTCGGACTCAGCTTACTTGCTGTCGTTGTTGTCGAGCTTGGCGCGCAGCAGGGCGCCCAGGCTCGTCGTGCCCGCGTTTTCGCGTGCCGACTGCTGGCTCAGGCTGGCCATGGCGCCTTGCTCGTCGACCATGTCCTTCTGCTTGATCGACAGCTGGATGTTGCGGGTCTTGCGATCCACATTCACGACGATGGCGGTGACTTCGTCGCCTTCCTTCAGCACGTTGCGGGCATCTTCGACGCGGTCGCGCGAGATTTCCGAAGCACGCAGGTAGCCGATGATGTCTTCGCCGAGGTCGATTTCAGCGCCGCGGGCGTCCACGGTCTTGACCTTGCCGGTCACGA